>Ga0182027_10000527_pt1 | contig 66231 bp, 58 predicted proteins | sample 712E1DmetaG_FD_121300 | JGI IMG/M metagenome (GOLD analysis project Ga0182027, IMG submission 121300) | Permafrost microbial communities from Stordalen Mire, Sweden - 712E1D metaG (Illumina Assembly) | ecosystem: Environmental > Terrestrial > Soil > Wetlands > Permafrost | place: Sweden...
ATTTTACCATCAATGAGCACCAAGAACAAGGATTTCTGGATTGGGATTGGATTCTGAATCAGACTCCTTATGATCAGAAAGATTACACAAAGTTATTCCGATTTGACAAAGCTCTTACGATTCGAATAAATGGACATCAGAACAAAGGGATAATCTTAAAGCCGGAGGCATAACATGGGCAATGAGAACCCTGAAAAAAATACGGTATTAGATACTTGCCCACACTGCGGGCAGAAACTTAGCCCATGGCAGCAAGTCCTCCTGAGTGTCGATCGTGCATTGATGTGCAAGAACTGTTGGTACAGAATTAATTTAGATTCGGCGGAAGGATCGGATAAACCGAATAGTAAATCTTCGCTGCGGAGGGAATAAACAATGCAATCGTATAATTCATTCAATGTGCTCCAACAGCAAATTACAGATGCAGCCAAGATTCTGAATCTTGATCAAGCAACGACATCATTGCTGCTTTGGCCCCAGCGGGAGTTTAAATTTACTATGCCAGTCCGCATGGATAGTGGAGAAGTCAAGATATTTCATGGTTATCGCATCCAATATAATACTGCGCGTGGACCTGCTAAAGGCGGTATCCGTTTCCATCCGGATGAGACGGCCGATTCGATTCGGGCACTTGCCGGGTGGATGACGTGGAAGACGGCAGTTCTTGATCTACCACTCGGCGGGGGCAAAGGAGGTGTTGTCTGCAACCCGCGGGAAATGTCTGAGCGAGAGTTGGAGAACCTATCTCGTGCATACGTTCGCGCAGTTGTTCAATATATTGGTGTTGATAAAGATGTACCGGCGCCGGACGTTTACACGAATCCACAGACAATGGCATGGATGATGGATGAATATGAGACGTTGATGCAAGTGCATCAACCTGGTGTATTGACTGACAAGCCGCAGCAAATCGGAGGAACTCAAGGAAGGCGCGATGCAACTGCGCGCGGCGGTGTCATCGCAGTGCGGGAAGCCTGTAAAGTACTTGGTGTAGATCCAACTGGGCGATTCGCTATACAAGGCTTTGGAAATGCCGGACAGCGAGCCGCACTTTTACATCAAGAACTACTGAATGGAGGACGACTCGTAGCGGCTTGCGATTCGCGTGGTGGTATTTATAATCCCGATGGAATGAATCCAAAAGAACTTGTTACATATAAACTTAAAACAGGATCTGTTGTCAGATTTCCGGGCACACAGAGCATTCCGCGCGATTCAGTTCTCGAACTCGAAGTGGATGTTCTATATCCGGCGGCGCTTGAGAATTCCATCAATGAAAATAATATGGAACGTGTAAAAGCGAAGATTGTGTGCGAGCTTGCAAATGGTCCTACAACTCCGGAAGCCGATCTTTTTCTCAATAAGCGAGGCATTCACGTAATTCCCGATATTCTTGCCAGTGCCGGGGGAGTAACTGTATCATACTTTGAAATGGTGCAGGATAAAAGTTCTTTCTTCTGGGATGAAGAAACTGTACATGCGCGGCTTGACGAAAGAATGCGGAAAGCATATCATACAGTTCAAGAAGCAATCCGTGAGAAAAAGGTCCATCCTCGATTAGCAGCTATGGTAGTAGGCGTCGCACGCGTTGCAGAAGCATGCAAATTAAGAGGATGGGTATAAGATTCAGATCTCTAAGTCAATATTTCAACGAGATTAGTTTTGATCGCGGTAAGAAATATACCAGGGAAGAAGCTTGTTTTCGATGGCATAGATGGTAATCTCGGTATTATTTTTTAATTTCATTTTTTCTAAAATGCGTGCACGATAGGTTGTAACAGTTTTTTCGCTGATCATTATCTCGTCTGCAATATCTTTTAGAGTCTTTCCTAATGCGAGCATGCGCATAACCTGAAACTCGCGATTGGAAAGCAGTTGATGAGGCAGTTTGCGTGTATTTGTATCAAGTGCAACGGCCATCTCTTCGGCAAGTTTTGAACTAATGTATCTTCTTCCTGTTGCTACTTTTCGTATTGCCGAAATTAACTCCTCCGGAGCGCTTTCCTTGGTCATATATCCTAAAGCACCGGCTTTCATCATTCGTATGGCATACTGATCTTCCGGATGCATGCTCAGAACTAATACCGCTAAATCAGGTTTGTTCTTTTTAATTTCGGTTAACAACTCTGGACCATTTCTTCCGGGAAGCGAGATGTCTAACAATACAACATCGAGCTTACGGTGAAGAACTTTTTCCATTGCTTCTTGGCCACTTCCGGCTTCGTCTACTACCTGCATGTCGGAATGTTTTGCGAGAATTTGTTTGAGTCCTTCGCGGAACATAAGATGGTCATCAACAATAAGTATGCGGATCACTATAATTTCTCCGATGACATAGAAAATCGCACAATGATTGTCGTCCCAACTTCTGGTTTCCCGTTGATCTCGACAGTGCCATGCCAATATTGTGCACGTTCACGAATTCCAATCAAACCAAATGATTTTGGGTCATTAATTTCTTCTGCCGTGATGCCCCGTCCATTGTCGTGTACTTGCAATTTCAATACATCATTGGCTTGAATGAGATCGACCGTCACACGCGTTGCCCTAGAATGACGAGCGATGTTTGTCAGTGTCTCCTGAAAAATACGAAACATCGCTGTTGAGATTTCAGAATTGATATTCATCTCTTCCGGTTCAGCTAAAACTTCACAGACAATTCCGGTGTGTCGTTGAAAATCTTTTGCTTGCCATTCGATAGCAGCGATAAGGCCAAGATCGTCTAATAAGCCGGGGCGCAATTTAGTGATGATGCGTTTAACTGCATGGATCGTTTCATCAACGCTGTCTTTGAGTGATTGAATGCGTTGGGTTGCCGCTGCTGCATCCTGAAGAACTTCTTCACGGAGCAAAGAGAGCTCTAATTTCATTGTCGTGAGCGCCTGACCAAGCTCGTCATGGATTTCGCGGGCAATACTTCTTCGCTCTTCTTCACGCGCTGCTTGAAGATAAGCAGAGAGGTTACGAAATTGTTCTCCGGATTCTTCCTTTTGTTTTATAGGTATTTGATTGCTCATGTATTATATGATAGGAATAAAAGAGCAAAAGCCCAACTGATTGCTCGATTAGGCTTTTAATCAAAGATACCGGATTCATTGGAAAATCGGTCTCGCGGGTAGCGGGGGTGCGTGATGCACATAAATAGAAAGATTAATCTTTTTCTGTCTCACCTGCACAGCTACTTCATACATTTAATCCGCGTGGTTCATACGGATCAAAGGATATTGTCATGAACGATAGTCAATCAGGCAGTTTTTGTTTCCTCAACGAATCGGTAGCGCTCTCCTTTTAGAATGTTCTGTTAAAAGATGCTCTGAGGATATTTTAGGAAAGAACACAAATAATATTTTCCCACGGCAATAATCTTGTTGACACAACGGAGAAAATATCGTTGCAATCGTTCCCGCAATCGTTTGATGAAATGGATAGAATAATTCATTTGTCTTTTTTAAAAACAACTTGACAAACATCTTAAAACTCGCCATATTCTAAGGCAAGGTTATTGGTTATATAGAAATGCAATTATTAGTCGTGTATCAAGGAAAGTGGCGTTCCCTTCTAATCTAATGGTGCTATTCGCTCAGGTACACTTCATCGTTCTTTAGCGTTTTTAAATACTTAAGTACGTAATGTTATGCTCGGATCGCTTGATTCTTTTATGATAGCGATATTTCCATAAGGTAATAGTAGCAGAAGTATTTTTTAATGTATCAAGGGGTGTTTCATGCACCAATTGAAGAAGAATCCATTGTCAATCCCATCTTTAAAAAAAAATCCAATATTTGTAATCAATTATAGTAAGGAGTGGTGCACTATGCCAGTATTATACTCTTTAAAAAGAATTCTGTTTCTTGCAGTCTTTGTACCGATAATCGCATTCGGACAGGCAACCTTAAAAGGTACCATAACGGATGCTTCAAATAATGAGCCGTTAATTGGGGTAAACGTGACTATACAAGGCACATCCTTAGGTGCAGCGACGGATATCGATGGTAAGTTTCTAATCTTCGCAATCCCCGAACGTGCCTTTGATGTCAAAATATCGTGTGTTGGTTATGAACCATTGATCAAAAACATAGATTTTTCCAAAGGGCAGGAAGTATCAAGAAAATTCCAGTTGAAGTCAACAGTTATCCAAGGTGAAGAAGTCGTTGTGACAGGACAAGCACGCGGTCAACAAGCAGCTATAAACCAGCAGCTTACTGCAAATACAATGGTCAATGTTGTTTCAACAGAAAAGATTAAAGAATTGCCGGACGCAAATGCCGCAGAAGCCATAGGACGTTTGCCTGGTGTTGCATTGCAACGTTCAGGCGGCGAAGCTACTACAATTGTTCTGCGAGGTATGAGTGCTGGATTCAGCACTGTTACTTTAGATGGCGTCAGAGTACCTGCAACCGAGGCTGATGCCAGGGGTGTTGACCTTAGCATGATGTCTCAAGGTTCATTGGCCGGTATAGAACTCTATAAAGCATTGACTCCGGATAAAGATGCAGATGCAATAGCTGGTTCAGTAAATCTTGTAACACCAAATGCGCCGGAAGAACGATCCATCCAAATAAATGCGAAAGGCGCTTATGAGAAACTCAATAAAACACTAAACCAATATGATTTTTCTGCAAAGTATGGCGAGCGATTTTTCAATGATGTGCTTGGTGTGCAGTTATCCGGCAACCTTGAGCAGAGAGATAGAAGCGCTGAAAGCACGGATTTAACATATGATTTTTCGCCCAGCAATTACACAGACTACACGTTAAAAAATTTATCACTGCAATATGTCGATGAAACGAGAAAAAGAGAGGGTGGCAGTGTAATTTTCGATATAAACACTCCGGATAATGGATCCATAAAAATTAGCAACGTCTATAATAAAACTACTCGAGATTTTGTTACCGATAGTAGAAATTACCCAACTGATGCGACCCTTGGTCCTTTGTATTTTCTTAGAGATCAACAGCAAGAAACCTCAAATTTTAATAGCTCTATTACTGGGAAAAATCATCTGTTTGGTATTACTGCAGATTGGGGAGTTTCTTTCTCTCAATCCAAATCTGATTATCCATATGACTATTATGCAGATTTCTATGAACCAAGCGCAAGCTCCGGAGGTGTTGCCACTTCAGGAATGAGATCTGTCCCTGGACAATATCCGAAAGGACCAGCCAGCACATACATTCAATATGCTCTGAATAATTTTCAAGCAGCATATATGGTGTGGTCATATTATACCCAAGAAGCAAATCTTGATAAAGAAAAGACTGCACATCTTGATTTGAGTAAGCAATATACTATCGGAAATGAATTGTCCGGTGAAATAAAGTTTGGAGGAAAATATAGAGACAAGGTTCGATCAAAAGATGAGAGTGAATTGACTGCGAATTATGAGATGTTTGGAGTATATTTAAATTCAACATCAGGGCCAAAGAATTTTGCTGGAACACCTTTTCAAAATGATAATCTCACACAAGGTTCTAAAGTGTTCCTTTCCTATTTTCTAGACCCCATACCGAAGTCACGAAATCTTTATAACGGAGATCTACTTTATCCCCTGATCAACGATAATGATTTACGTGCATGGTACAACATCAATAAAAATGGAATTAGCGGTTCTGTAAACGAATATACACCTGATGATGAGATTGGCGCTGAAGGCTATAATATTGAAGAACAAGTTTCAGCTGGTTATCTCATGAATACTTTGAATATCGGACAAACGACGACCTTAATCCTGGGCGTTAGAGTAGAATCTGAAAATGATAGCTATACTTCGGAATATTCAAAAGCAGCACTAACAGGGTATCCTACTGTTAGGGGCATTTTAAGAGATACAACTACCACACACACAGAAAATATTTGGCTCCCGAATGCACAATTGACCTTGAAGCCGACCGATTTCATGAATGTGCGTCTTGCCGCCTATAGAGCATTGGCAAGGCCCGATTTCAATTATAGGTTGAACCAATTCCTCGCAAGAACTTCAGCCTCAGATTTACCTAAGGGCGTTCCACAGCAGTATGGAACATCTATAGTGGCAGGCGATCCAGAATTACCTGATGCAAAAGCTTGGAATTATGAAATTAACACGTCCTTTTTTGGCAACACGATAGGATTGTTTACCATCTCTGCTTTTTATAAAGATATTCAAGATATGTTTCATTATGCAAACGAAGTGCAGATAGATGGCGCCACCACACAAAATGGACAAAAGTATCTTGATAGTGTGGGAATAAAATGGATAGATCCATTCGACCCAACAGTTTCCTACTATCTCTTCTATCCATATAGTTCCTCAAAACCGACACACGTATGGGGATTGGAAATAACTCATCAATTTAACACGAATTTTCTTCCAGGTCTGTTAAAGAATTTTGTTATATCATATAACTTTTCACTTGTTCGGTCAGAAACCTATATCCGAGCGTTTTTGAACGACGATACGGTTTGGTTACCGACGAGAAACAGAGCAGGCGTTATTACTGGGTATTCAGCAAAACCAGTGCCTAGATATTTTGATTTAAAAACAAAATTGGAAGGACAGCCAGAATTCTTTGGCAATGCAGCGCTTGGTTATGATATCGGCGGTTTTTCTGTGCGTATTTCTCTCTTTTTCCAGGATGCATATACAAGCATATACTCGGCTGATGGAAGAACCGACATCATCACCAATGCTTTAAAGAAATGGGATCTATCGCTCAAACAACAATTAGCAAGTTATATTGCCGTGATGCTCAATATAAACAATTTAACGAATGCCGATGAAGGTACTTCTATAAACAATAGAATTACGGGATGGACACTTCCTTATCATAATGATAACTATGGTTTAACGGCAGATTTAGGAGTGCAGGTAACTTTTTAGTTCATTCATAAATAATTATCAGGAGGATTTTACAATGGAATAATTATTCTATGGTTCTGTTTTACAGAGAATAGAATTATAGGAGAGGAAAATTTTGTACATAGTGAAAACTATGGTTTAGCGGCAGATTTACGAGTGCAGATAACTCAATAAATCAATCATTCATCAATCAATATCAGGAGGATGTAACAATGAAACAATTATTCTATGGTTTTATTGTCATTGCAATGCTTTGTTTATTGCCGGCTCTCAGTTTTAGTACTCACCGAGATGTCAATGTGCCTACGTTCGCAACGTCAGGCCAATATTTGAACCAATTCATAGCTGCTGATGCGACGGGCCGCGGCACGGCTGACACCACAACATACATACTTGCTCGCGATCAAACATATTATGCAAATTCATATATTAACAATGTTGGCTGGACATTAAGAATGAGATCGTCATATGGTAGATTAACAGGGTCAGGCACTAGTCGTTCGGGATATCCTGCCACGATTTTCTTAATAGTGGGCTCATCGGGTACTCAGGTTAATGATTTAGTCCAAATGGCAGGAAATGTTTGGTTATCGAATCTCGAAATTAGTGGATATGATGAAACAGTAACTCCGTCAGCACTTGGTACGATATTTGAGGAAATATTTCTCGTTACTGCACCTGGATTTAACATCACAGTCGATAGTTGCATTATAACAAATTGCGGCCAAGGTGTCCTTCGTTGCAATAGTGCTCCACGAGTTGTGCAATTTACAAACTCAACTTTTGCAAATTTGGGGTCTCGCTTGTTTTCTGATCTCGGCAACGGAAGAGTAGTTGATTGCCGCACTGGATCGGTTGACTCGTTGATTCTTCAGAACAATACGATTATAAATCATCAAGATCGTATTGTTCGTCACTTAAGTAGCACTGCAAATATAAAATACATGAAATTCGACCATAATACCGTCGTCAATTCAATGTCATTTCATGGAATGTTGTCTTTTGGTCATACGTCAGGGACATTTAGCATAACAAATAATTTATTTGTTAATCCTTGGGCGTTGGGAGATGATACGGATGGTGTACGTCAAGCCGAGATGGTAGACAATGGCGAGAATAATCCATTGAATGGACTAGCAAGAATGACGATAGTTAATGCTGTCCCCGACTCAACCAACCCAGTAATACCAGCACCAACAACTTGGACAATTAAGAATAATTATTATCGTATTACATCAACCGAGCAAACTTGGTGGACTTTCGCAGGCGCAAATCCAGTCCTTAAATTGCCATCTCCATTACCATGGCACATTAGTAAAAAAATAGGTACAGATTCCCTTACTGCCTTCCAGGTAACAACGACGGATTTGAACAAAGTTCCTGCGTTGATGACTGGCACGATGACTTACTACAGATCTCCAAGCGGTGCAAATAAAACCAAAATAAATAACACATCAGCCCCTGATATGGATCGTAAGGATTATGGTTGGCTCACAGATTCGCTTGATTGTAAATATCCACCAGGTGCATCAATCTATACCGCAGCAACGGGTGGTCAACCGATTGGTTCGCTTATGTGGTGGAATATAGCTGTTGGTGTAGAAAAATCTAACAATCCCGTTCCCACAGGATATGCTCTCACACAGAATTATCCCAATCCATTCAATCCGACAACCAACTTTACATATGAAATAAATAAGGCTGGCTTTGTGTCGATTAAAATTTATGATATTTTGGGACGTGAAGTTGCCACTTTGGTGAACGAAGTGAAACAAGTGGGTTCATTTACTGCAACTTGGAATGCAATAAATGCAGGCAGCGGAATTTATTTCTGCAAGATGCAATCAGGGTCGTTTACAGCCACGAAGAAAATGATTCTGATGAAATAAGTTACTAATGTTTTGTGTTATTCCTGTTTGTTTTTAGGGATAACAATTCCGATTCCTGTGATGAAACGAATTCTTACGGGATACTGTTAATCGGGAACGGAATCAAGTTGTTGCTTTCGAAATAACAATATCACTGTTTTGAGAGCATGAATAGCTAACGCCCGGTCACCTGATCGGGCGTTTTTATTTATATCTTTGCTATGATATCTTTCCAATAAGAAGAGTATCTTGTCCCCGAATTAAATATCAATATCTATGCGCTATAGGCAAACAGGACTAAGAAGTCTGTGGTGTTTGGCCGGCTCCGTATGAACAAAGGAAGGGACAGAGATTAAGATAAAGGATTGTCGAGAGTGTTTTTCAAGCTGAATTATAATCTGTCACCTTTGATTCATATAATTCTTTTTACTAAGTTTAACAAGGATCATTTTCTGGTGGGCAGGTCAGTTTGTCGCTGCTATCATTTTATGATCTAACGCTTTCATCTGTAACTCATATTTACAGAATGAGCTTGAATACGTTAAGCACTACAACAAATAATTGGTTTACAAATTCATAGTATCATTCAATAATTTAATGGAGACGCCATGAAACCAGCTATTACTTTTTCAATGATCTGTTTGGCAGTGGCCTTTACACTATCAAGCTGTGGTAAGTCGAATGAACAAATCAAAAAGGTTGGAGCATTACAATTGGAATTATTCCAAATGCAACAACAATTCTATTCGCAAATGGTTGAATTAAGTAAAGTAGCCTGGCAGATCGAAGTGATCGCCAACCGTCGGGATCAAGTTGCTATGAGTATGTCAAATGAAGTCCATGCTGTCCAAGGACTGATTACGGCAGCATTCAAAGCAAGCGAAGATGAAGGAATGCAGCCTAAGCTTCTGAATGATTCTGATGAGATGGCGAAGAAGCTGGAAGCAAACATTGACATGCTTAAAAATGCAATTGACAAAGTTCAAATCGCCGTTGTCAAATCACGCGATATTATCGTTGCGTATAACAAGAAAGGCAAATAAATAGTCCATAGGTGGTCCCCAACCATTTTAAAAAGAGCCCGCCATTAAGATGGACCGGTAAATGGAAGCCTATAATATTTTCGCGAAGCGAAAAACGATTTAATCATTGAGATAAAATATCCCGATGCGTCCCACGAAGCAGGTTGATGAAATAAAGAGACCGAATTTTTTCAGAATCAGTCTCGCACGTAACAGGGGTCACGATGCCGCTTAAAAGTAGTGGCACGTCGCCAAAAGCGCTCCGCTTGAACTTCAATCTTTCTGGTACTATGAAAGAAAAACGCTCGGTCAAGCTGAGCGTCGCCCGCCTACGTTGAAAAACAAACTTTGGCGGGCTTGTACGTTAAGTCCCGCTGTACGGGATGCCGTAAAGCGGCACATAGTGCGCAACGGTTTAATATGTTTTTGAAGCTATCAACTTGAAACTCGGTTCGTTAACTACAAAATTGGAAGTTATCAGTGCCGCAGTGGCGCTGTACGCCATGTCGCAGATGGCGCTAAAAACGACAGCGCGGAACACAACAGCGTGAGGCACCGCTTATGCGCCCATTCATTAGGCAGGAACACCTAGGACACAAAATAAGGGAAAACCCCGATTGCACATGTCCAGGTAAAAGAATAAACTATACCCAAGAAATTAAGCCGACACACTCTGAGATGGAACTATGAATACCTGTTTAAGTGTTTTAATCATCGATGATAATGCGAAGATGAGATCGATGATTGCGGATATTATAAAACACAAGACAAGCAAGATATTCCAATGTTCGGATGGTAGGGATGCACTTAGTGAATATATTCTTCATCGTCCTGATTGGGTGGTGATGGATGTAAAGATGAATAATATGGATAATCTAAAGTGATAAGAATATTGCAGAGTACTAAGGAATAGATCAGCGTGAATGGGAATTTTAAAGTTGTATTAGTAATTGGGTTTAGTGTCATGTTTGGTTTCTATGCTTCTATGATCCAAGGAATAAACAACAGGATCGTACAGGTAGGAAATCAAAAAAGTTATTACACAGAAGCGTGTATGATCACAACTGCCGGTCTAAATAATGCTATCTACAATATGAGAGATACATCATTGTGGGCGGAAGGGCGCAGCAACCCAGTGAAAGTCAATAATCTAGTGCTGGCAGGTGGTGATACTGCATCATATATTGTCGAAAGAAATCTAAGTGGCCTTTCCTCTGATGAAGCGCGAGTAACTGTGACTGGAAAATTTGGAGGTGTTTCAGCGAAACAAATTGCGGTCATCAAAAAAGTTCTAACATCTCCATATTATAGATGTCAGGTTGTTAATGTGTATGTCTATCCTTATCAACTCCCCGCTTCCTAGCTTTACCAAAAATCTCGAACTGGCAAGCACGCACGACATTTTTTATTTTACACTTCTTTTTCGATAAACTGATCAAATCTTCTTTGTATTAAATGAATACCCAGTTCATTATGTACGAGGCAGCCCTATCCGGCAACTTAAACTGACGGAATGAGCCCGCCAAAAAGACAGCGGGCAAGTATACTGCAAATTACATGTCGAGTAGAGGTTCTGCTAATAAACTAAGAAATCCCAACCAGCTTTCACCGATTGGGATTCTTCTTTGGACTTTGTAGCGGGGTCACGCGACGCACTTGATAGAAAGAATGAATTCCCTTTTTTAGAGGAATTGCTTTATGTTCCGGTCTTAGAAGATCTAAAAGTATAAGGAGAGGCTATCATGAAACGTCATTTAGCCTCCCCTTGCTCCACTTCTCTATTGATTCTGTGTTTAACCGGAACCATTTCGATCTATACCCAAGAACAAGCAAATGATACCATCACATATCATAAGTACTACTCCACCACATTCAGTAAGTCAAAGCACTTTCCGGTTGTTGTCAAATATTAGCTGACAAAGGCGATGCTTGATTGTGAACAACGACGTCCTATCAAAGTTCAAGCCAGACCCTTTGATCCCTGAGTTTACGAATCTGGATAAAGACTATAAAAAATTCCAGATATGATCGCGGTCATCAAATGTCCATCTAAACCGATCTGTGTAATGATTGCCCTATTCGTTCCAATCTATCACGGTTCGAATGGTGCAAAGTACGTCGGAAGGTGAATATGGCTTTTGAATGAACCACTTCACTCCAATATTTTGCATTTCAGCTTTAACCTCAGGATCAATAAATCCACTTGCAAGGATAACCTTTGCTTTCGGATCGATTGCTTTGATATGTTTGAAGACCTCGTCGCCTCCGAATTTTGGCAGTCCTAGATCGGAAAGTACCACCGCTATTTGTTTCTGGTGATGCAGGAACATTTTAAAACCCTCTTCACCGTCGTCGGCTGTCAAGACCGTGTATCCTTTTGGCAACAAGAAACCTATTGGCCATTTCAGCGAGCATCTCTTCATCTTCGATGAGAAGAATTGTTTCTGTCCCTCCGGGAATATCAGCTAGCGGATTGGTGGATGGATCATAGTATTCTATGGTGGTAATGCGTTCTTGCGTTTGCAGAAATGTTGGATTATATTCGCGTCATAGTTAAATAGATAGGAACAGTGAATAGGGCAATAGGTTCACTCATTCTGAAGAGAGCTATCCTCTATCAAGCTGTAATAAAATCAACCAAACCACTCGGAGGTAATTATGAAGATACGTGTAAGGGCTTTTGGGTTGGCGGTCGGTATTGTGTGTGGGCTGGGAATATTTGTGGCAACAATTTGTGATGTCGCGCGAGGAAAAGGTGAGACACTTGGGTCGCTTGATTCGTTTTTCTTAGGATACAGTATAAGTGTCAGTGGGGCTATTGTGGGATTGATTTGGGGTTTCGTTGATGGCTTCATTTGTGGGGCATTGATTGCGTGGCTATACAATATACTCCATAAGGTGCTCTACAAATCGGAGGGAGCGGGAGCATAAATAATACTAGACTGTTGAGAGGTTTTTAAATAGAGTGAACTATGAGCCCCAAAGGACTCCATCGGGGATTTGTGTTAATTCTATCTTGCGCATTTGAATATTATTGTGAACAAGATTTTGTTTAAACTCCATTAGGAGAATATCTCTCTCGAATTGAGAGAGTACAAACATAGACTAAACAAATTGCTTTCGGCGAAGCCTCTACCGATGGCTTTCAGTTTTCATTTCCATTCACTCTGGTACACATTCGCTCCTCTGTGTGTTCAATCTGATGTAGATATTTATACTGTTCAGCAATTATTGGGTCATTCAGACGTTACTACAGTGCAAATTTATGCACACTTGACACATTCCCATCTGCAATCAGCGGTCAATAAGATACAGGTTTGAAGGAAATGCAGGATTAATAAAGAAACTAACTCGTTGTATTCATATAAGTGGTATTAAAGATCCGGAGGCCTATAAGATTTTCGCGAAGCGAAAAACGATTTAATCATTGAGATAAAATCTCCCGATGAATCCCGATTTATCGGGATGCTAATGTCTAATGAACGTGGTTCGTGTTGTTCATTATAAAAGTTATCAGTGCTGCAGTCCCGCCCGACTTCATCGAGGTCTCGTCTCGACCGAGTCGAGACGGACTGTACGGGATCCTCAATTTGATCGAAGATCAAATCGGGACTTAGGCGCTATCCGTTAGAGCGCAAGTAAAAATATAATGCAAGCTATCATTAAACTTTCCTTGATCATCACAATGCTTTGTTTCTCATTCTCATTGCTATCAGCTCAAGAGAGCACTTTGTGGTGATCAGCCTCTCGAGTGATACGCTTAATGCATGTAGGATCGATTTCCTTTCAGTTAAAGTTCTCTTTGCTTCGTACAGTAGCAAAGCCACAGCCATTCCTATTGACTTCATTGCAATATTGGAACGTTTCAAGGAGGGACATTTTTTAAAAGGTGCAGTAATGGGTACTCTAGTTGGTACAGCGTCTGGAGTTATCGGGGCTTCGCCAGATCCAAGAAAGCAGTAAAGATGAAACGATTGATTATTCAGCAAGCTTTTGCCAATTGAAACATCTGAGTTGTGCCTCGTGAAAAGTCTGTTTACGCACTCCAAAGTAACTAATTCACGCAATAGCAGGCACAAGTAGAAATCTAAGATCAGCGGCTTTGCGTTTAAGGCGGTTGATGGTTCGTTTTACCATCTCGCCAGACGCCTTAAGGGTCGTGACAAGGTGATGAAAGAGTCATTTAAAGTCGTCGAAGGATAGTTTTATCGTATAACTGGGTAATCGGATCGGGAAGCGACCAACCGTGCGAAATTCGGTCAACGTTGGCAGGTAGCTCTCGGATGCAGAATTGAATGCTAGGCTGGGAAATCCGTTGAATCGGAGGTTTTTTAGGTTGTCAGCGTTTTTAATTGAACTTTGCTTTATAGGAAAAAACCTATTAAAATGAGTCAAAATACCTATAGTATTTCTGTTTTCAAATGAATAAACTAGCCACAGGAAATTTGTTATTGCTGCCAGGAGAGGAAAGAATGAACTCAGCCCTGAGCGTGTTAATTGTGGATGATAATGTGAAGATGAGATCCATGATTGCGGAAATAATAAAAAGCAAAATAAAGTAATTACTGAAATTACATATAATGCCGAAAAAGATATTTTTTCATTGCGTGGAATGAACAGTGCTTTGATAAGTCCACAGCAATAATAAATTATGTCGAAATGGATTTGATATGCGTTATCCAACTTATAAAATAGTCTTAGCGATTGGCGACTTTTTAGTAGTAAGGGGCGCATTTTTGTTGGCATTCCAAATACAAGAAGTCTCAAAAATACATTGGCATAATTATTTGGATTTCTTATGTTCAAATGAATCCATATTTCTATTTTTTTATACTCTTGTCATTGTTTTTATTTTTCAGAATCATCGTCTTTATAAAGATGATTGTTTCTTGAATTTTAACAGACAATTAAAGGGACTTCTAATTTCGTTTTTATATGCTATCATTGGATTGTTGGTCTTTGCCTTCTTTTTACAGTCCCCATGGCCATTAGATAGCCGCATTACCGTTATCTCATTTACCATCGTTGCTTTTTGCGCTGTTTTGTTTTATCGAGTTTGTATCATTCGTCCAATCATGAGCTTCCTTAGGATAAATCAATTTATCCCTAAGAATACTATCATTGTGGGAACGAATATTGATGCAAAAAACTATGCTATGCAAATTGAATTTGGCAATATTTATGGGCTTAAACTCGTCGGATTTGTTGGCGATGATCTGCCGCCTCAAACCAACGTGTATAAACATTATTCAGTGCTTGGAACATTTGAGGAAATTGAATTAGTTGTCCAAAAATATCATGTGCGAGAAATTATCGTTACGCTAACCAATATATTGTATGAAGAATTGTTAGATGTGATCGATCGTTGTCATGCGATAGGTGTAAATGTACGTATCACCTCTTCTCAGTTTCATGTGGTACACGACAATGATTATTCAGAAACTTTTTTCGGTATTCCAATTGTACATTTAATGAATACTGATCATCTTTATAATGGGATGCTCAAGCGAATGTTTGATATCTTTTTTGCAACGGTTGGTCTCGTTCTTCTGTTTATTCCATTCATTGTCTTTGCCCTACTCATAAAAGCTACTTCAAAGGGCCCTATTTTTTATAGACAGAGTCGAATTGGAAAAGAAGGTCAGCCTTTTGAATTCTATAAATTTCGAACTATGTATGTCGGTAGCGATAATGACCAAAAAAGAATCGACCATGTGACACAGTTTATTCGCAATGGTGCTACCAAAGGCGTAGAAGGAACAAAGAAGATTGTTAATGAATCATTGATTACACCTATCGGACGTTTTATGCGGAAAACGAGTATCGATGAACTTCCACAACTCTATAATGTATTGAAGGGCGATATGAGCCTTGTGGGGCCTCGTCCTTGTCTGCCTTACGAATATGAAGCATATGACGAATGGCACAAGAGGCGACTGAATGTTCCTCCAGGCTGTACCGGAATTTGGCAAGTTTCTGCACGTTCAGCTGTACGTTTTGATGATATGGTAATCTTGGACCTATTTTATATTGATCACATGACACTCTTGATGGATATTTCCCTCATACTTAAAACCATTCCAGTCATGCTCTTTGGAAAAGGTGGAAGATAATTTGGTTTAGCACAAAATACTATTCTTCTTTTCAACTATCTATGAAAACATAGGATATTGATGATCAGTACAACAATAAGCATGTAATTATTAAAAGAGGTTGAATGAATATTGGAATTGTTGGTCTGGGTTACTGGGGGCCTAACCTTGTGCGGAACTTGGTTGGTCAGAAAGATGTTACCAATGTGTTTTGTTGCGATCTCAATCAAGAACGATTGAAATCGATTCGTCAAAAATTCCCTTCTGTTCAAGTGACGGATAACTATAAAGATTTGTTAGTCAACCCATCGATCGATGGAATCTGTATAGCCACACCAGTGTCGCTTCACTATAAATTAGCGTCGGAAGCTTTACAAGCAGGGAAAAACGTATTAATCGAAAAGCCAATGACGGATTCGGTAAAAGATGCGGAAACGCTGATTGAATTAGCCGAACAAAAAAAGTTGGTTCTCATGGTTGATCACATATTTGTTTATACAGGAGCTGTGAAGAAAATAAAGGAATTGATTGATACTAATGAGATTGGCAATATCCTATATTTTGACTCTGTCCGAATTAACCTTGGATTATTTCAGCATGATATCAATGTTATTTGGGATCTTGCACCTCACGATATTTCGATAATGAATTATATTATTAGTGAAAAACCGGTTTCTGTTTATGCTGTAGGCGAAAGTCATATCGATGTGAAAGAGGATGTTGCCTACATAACTATAAAATTTTCTACGAATCTTATTGCCCATTTTAATGTCAATTGGTTGTCTCCATTAAAAATACGAAGAATTCTTATTGGGGGTGATCAAAAAATGATTGTGTATGATGATATGGAGCCAAGCGATAAAATTAAAATATACAATAAAGGTATTGATGTTCAATCGCAAGAAAATATTCGCAAGCTCCTCATTCAATATCGAATGGGTGATATGCTTGCGCCTAATATTGACACAACGGAAGCACTCACTTTGGTCTGTAATGATTTTGTTGAATCCTGTCTGCATCAAACGAAACCCCTGTGTGATGGAATTGCCGGATTGAATGTCGTCCGAATTTTAGAAGCAAGTCAGCAATCTCTTCAGAGGGGACAACCGGTAAAAATACAACAATGAGGATGTGTATGAGCGAATTTGTAAAAATATCTCCTGATGTGAAATTGGGAGCGGATGTAAAAATTGCGGAATTTGTAAATTTGTATGGTTGTGAAATTGGGAATGGTTCTAAAGTTGGTGCATTTGTTGAAATACAAAAAAAATCTAAAATAGGATGCAATGTAAAAATATCCAGCCATACATTCATTTGTGAAGGGGTTACTATAGAGGATGATGTGTTTATAGGTCATAATGTCTCTTTCATTAATGACAGATACCCTCATGCCGTAAATCCTGATGGGTCATTACAAACAGAAGCCGATTGGCATGTTGTACCTACCTTAGTAAAGAAAGGGGCATCGATAGGCACAAGCTCTACGATTCTCTGCGGGGTGACGATAGGTGAGAATGCGATCGTTGGGGCTGGGAGTGTAGTGACAAAAGATGTCCCCCCGAATACGATTGCAGTCGGTGTTCCAGCTAAACCGAAAAGAATAATCTCAAAGTAAAGCAGCCGATCCTACTTGCTTTCCCTTTGTTGTCCTGTTCGTCTCATATTCCTATCTCAAAGAAGCTTTCTCGTGAAAGGGCATCGTCGATTCTTACAACACTTCTAGGGTGATTCCTATCGACGGAACAATGCCCATTGCTTCGGGTTCTACGACGCGCTGTAGTTTTTCTGAATACACAGGGGCTTCATTCGGCCTTCTGTTGTAAAGATTCTGAATATTGATAAACCCTTTAATGTTCATGTGCCCAATTTTCCAATACCTGCTGACATTGAGATCCATACTGTGATTGGCAGGGATACGTTCGCTGTTATATTGGCCAGCGGTTAGGTTAACATTATACGGTGTGTACGGCTGCCCGCTCACATAATGCCACATGACGTTGAAACTCCATGAAGTGCTGGGTATATAACCTATTGAAACATTTAATATAAAACGTTGATCGTGATCGCTCGGACGTGCTATTCCGTCATAGGGTGTGAATTCGGAAAATGCATACGTAGCGCTGAGCATACCGTTCCATGGGGAATCGAAAGATTTCTTTTGAGCCATAAACTCGATGCCGCGCGCTTCGCTGCTTCCGGCGGAGACCAGAGAATCAATGCCGTAAGATGCTGCGCCATCTCCGCCGGCGCTAATGCCTGTTCCTGTATTTTCCATCATCAAGTATGTACGCTGAATGCTCACGGGGTAACCGGAATATTGTTTATGATAAACTTCAAGAGAAAAACGACTGCCGTCACCCGGGCAATATTCGCTGCCGATAACGATATGACGAGCGCCGATCGGTGTAAGTTGACGATTGAGCAGAGTCGAAACTAGCCATATAGAGGAGGGAGCTTGATAATATTGCCCGATGCTAGCAGTAAAAATTAATAAATTACTGGCAGGAATTCTAGCGGAAAACCGCGGTGCAAAATACCAATGATTCCCTACTATGTCGAAATATGTCGCACGGGCGCCCAGTGTCAGTCTCATGCTGCCGAGCATCTGAGCGGCCTGGACATACGCTGCAGCTGGTATTCCTGCTGTGTCGAATGCGGCATTTACTTGATGTATATCTTCCCCCAAATATGTTGAGCCCAAATTTGAGGTTGCAATATCACCGTGAAATTGATAATAGGAACCCTCGGCTCCTGCAGAGATCTCGCTTGAAGGACTGACTCTTGTAAGGAAATCCGCCTTTAAAGTGGATTGTACTTCTTGCGAATGGCTGCTGAATAAATATTGCTGAGAATCGTTAAAATTGGATTGTGTGAATTCATAAGAAACTGAAAAATATCCATCTGACAACATGTGCAGCCATTGTAATCCTCCCATCTTGTGCGATTGGATGGAAAAAACCATCATGGCGTTTTCATAAATATGTTCTTTGGAATCGTTGAAGAGTGAATAATCGTCATTCGCTGCAAATCCGAGAAAAGAGAGTTTGTCTTGATTTCCAAGACGAACAGTCATTTTTCCCATGTAATCGTAGAATTCGGGAACGAAGCTGTAATTATATGCACGATAAACGAGGTCGAGATAGCTTTTTCTGGCGGAAAAAATAAACGATGTCTGATCTGATAACGGTCCCTCGAGGTTGAGACCAAATTGCGTGGCGGAGAGAGTAGCTTTTCCGCTAACGGATGAAGTACTCCCATCTGCCAATCGTATGTCGCATATCGAAGAAAGTTTGTCGCCGTAACGTGCACCGAATCCTCCGGTGGAAAACGTTGCTTGGTCGACGAATTCCATGTTGATGAAGCTTAAAAAACCGCCAGATGCTCCTTGTGTGCTGTAATGATTAAAATACGGAAGTTCGAAGCCGTCAACGATCATAAGGTTTTCTGAAGGAGCACCTCCTCGGACCAGCAGATCATTACGATCTATTGATGTTTGTGCAACACCGGGCAATATGCTAAATGCTCGTACGGGATCCTGAAAGCCTCCGGCAAAGGTTCTCATTTCTGAATTAGAAAAATGATTTGTGCTGACCAGCATTTCTGGAGATTTATTATAAGGGTCTGCCATTACGGATATTCCATCCACTTGTACATCTTTCGATTCAAGAGCGACGTCGATGGAAATTCTGTGACCACTTTGAATTTTTACTGCTGGCTTCACGATTGCTGCATAACCGATAGAGGATATTTTGATATCGTAAATTCCTTCAGGAACGTTAATCGTGAATGTACCTTTTTCATTGGTTGTTGTGCCCAAGCCGCCGCCAATGAGCATCACATTCACTCCCGGAAGTGCTTCTTTTGTGTCTTTATCATAAATTTTGCCATTGATATTGCCTATTGCAATAGGCTCGGCTCCGTAGATTGTACTTGTCAAAGCTGCAAATGCAATTGCTATTATTATTATTAAATTTCTTGCTTTCATTGTTTCCACTTTTTTTGGTTCAGAATCTGAATACTGATTCTTCTCTCATCCATAGCATTTACCTTAATAATGATGCCGTTTGGGAATAGAGCAGAAAATGGCAAATTCAGTATAATATCATTGAAACTGTGAATTCTGAGTTAGAAAATCAGTGTAAATTCTACAATAGTCATAGGTGAAAATTGGTTTTCATTTATAGGGGGGACAAACATTGCAGATTTGTTGCCTTGCAATCTTTTTTCGAAAGGTCTAAGATCCGAAAGCCTAATAGCGGGAAATCTGAAAATAAAACTATTCGATGGTTTGAAAAAGAGCATCATACCTGGAATAAAGCAGGTAATGGGGAAGAGTTCTTCTTCGCAAATATGATGCAGGAAGCATAAGATTAACTGGTAATACAGCAGGCAGGAAAAGAATAGATTTGTGCCTGTTCACGACTTCGTGATCTCGTTCGTGTGTGGTCGTCTCCGATGAAAAGGTTGAGGTCTTTCCTGATTTGTTTGATATGGAATAGGAAGTTGTGATTATCAAATGCTGCTTTAAATGATTGAAGGGGAGATTCCTCCATTCCGGCCGTGACGGCAGGGTGGTGATACGGCTCGGAGAGATTGGCTATTCCGTTGTGGTGAACGTTCGGCTGGATGAGCCTGAACCGGCTCGCACAATTCCCACATTGGATTGTGAAGGAACGGGGGATTTGACGTCGCTCTCGTGCCCTCGGTAGAACCTAAATCCTGCAAAGTATTCCATAGAGAGTTTGCAAATACTTGGAGAAAATATGTTTTTTTACTCTGATAGGAGTGAAAAAGCAGATCTGTGTTAACACAGCTGCTCGAGAATCGAACATTTGAAATCAATAGTAAAAGAATTATATTAAGTATGAATGTTTCATGCACGAGGAAAATGTTGATATTTTCGTTTCCCTTTTCCCTTTTCGTTCCACCGGAAGAAGACGCTCGGGTAGGGAATCCAGTTAATTGAAATGCTGATGAAGTGGTGAAGAATTCAAATTACTTTGCCATATATAAATCAGGTAAATATTCATGAATACCAATATGGAATAAATGCAGATGCATTATTTTCCCATGAATAATCTATCAGCGAGAGATGAAGGGAGCCCCGCGTCCAGGATAGCGCGTGCAGTTTGTGCGATGTTGTACTCTGCTCTGATGATCTCAAAAGACCATACATCGGTATCGAGAACACCAAAACTGAGCATCGGGTTTCCGTCTCTGGGTTGTCCGACACTGCCGACATTGATGAGAAATCGTTTATCCTTGACAAAAGAGAATGTTTCGAGATCTTCGCCGCAAACAGTCGGAATATGCGAGTGACCAATAAAACAATATTGCGTGCTAAAGTGTGGAAACTGGAGACCCGCATCCTCAACGGACATTACATAATTCCATTGTTGAGGATTTTGGGGGCTCGCATGGACGAGCGTGAAAAGATTGGATTCATATTTATACGGCAGGGAAGCGAGGTACGCAGCATTTTCTTTGGTAAGGATTCGGTTTGTCCATTCAACGGCAGCGCGTCCGTCCTCATGAAAATAATCTGCTTCTCTTGGATCAAGTGCGCCGAGATCGTGGTTGCCCAGGACGGAAAAAGCGGCACGTTCTCTAATTAATGAGACACAATGATTGGGCTGGGCGCCGTATCCAACAATATCGCCCAGGCAGTATATATGATCGATCCGGAGCGTATCAATGATCGAAAGAGCACGCATCAACGCAGAAAAATTTGAGTGAATATCGGAAAGTATTGCATAGCGCATTCTTGATCTCATGTGTGATAAAGACAATGAACAAAATACAACAATTTAACGATACTTTGAAGAGGATGTACAGTGAACGATAGACAAAACGGTAGTGAAAAAAATATGAGATTTTCTGAGGAAGCTCGCTCAAACAAGATTCTTCAGGATTACATTGCGATTATTCTGCAAGGTAAAAAAATTGTGCTTTCGATCTGGATTGCAGTGTTTACCATAATTGCTCTTTATACATTCATGACCAAGCGTGTATATCAGTCATCTGCAACTATACTTGTAGACACAAAGGCTAAATCCGTAGATATGATGACCGATTTGATGGGACTTGGATCTGAGAATAATATAAAGAATGAGTTGGAGATCCTGAAGTCTCGTTCTTTGGCTGAAACAGTTGCAAAAAAATTGCTTGAAAAGCATTTTTTAGACGACTCACTTCACACACCGATACAGGTGATCCAGTTCGGAGAAGGGGTTATAGGGGAAAATGAAAAATTGGAAGCAATAGCAGGGCGTCTTCAGGGATCAGTTCAGTTTGAGACAATGATGGATGCCGATGTCATAAAGATCACGACAAGCAGCTCTCATCCCGAAGAAGCGGCGTTGTTGACGAATCTCTATGCGGAATCGTACTACGAAAGAAATCTACGCACCAGCCGTTTAAAATTTTCTTCTGCGCGTTTTTTCCTTAATGAGCAATTAAAAAAACGTCAGGAACAGCTAACCAATGCAGAACAAGCTCTTCAGAAGTATATGGAAGGATCCGGTATCGTCTATCTCGATGAGGCGGCAAAGCAGCTCATCGAACAGATCTCAAAAGCAGAAGCATCGCGTGATGCGTTGGCCGTGGATATCGAAGCCGCAACGCAGAATCTAAATTCATATCAAAAAGAACTTGAACGGCGGGAACCGGAGGTGGCACGTTTGATCCAATCTGCGGACGATTCCTACATTCGTTTGATTCAAGAACAGCTCGCCAAGCTTGAAGTTTCCCGGGATCTTACACTCTCTCAGAAACAGCAGACAACTGATAAAAGCCAGGTGGACGCCAGACTTCAGGAGACGGAAGATCAAATTCGGTCGCTTCGGTCAAATTTAGATAAACGGACAGCAGATTTTCTTCGTTCGGGTTTCCCATCCGACGGCGGAGGCAGGGACGGAATGTCTCCCGCTTCGTTCCTTTCTCAAATGAAGCAGAAGTACTTCGAAGCAAAATTACAGCTTGGCGGGTTGAAGGCAAAGAAGGCGGTTCTTGACAGTGTGATCAGAAAATATGATCGGAATTTTGAATCCATTCCCCAAAAGAGTATTCAATTCGCACAGTTACAGCGCACACGTCTCAGCGAAGAAAAAACTTACCTGATGATCGAAGAAAAGTTCAATGAGGCATCTATTGCCGAGCAATCAAAGTCTGGATATATTGACATCGTTGATCGGGCTATTGCGTCGAACACACCGGTAAGCCCCAATGTGACGAATAATCTTCTGATGGGGCTTATTTTAGGGTTGGGATTGGGGGTCGGGGTAGTGCTGTTCCGTGATTACATTGACTCCCGGATTCGAAAACCGGAAGACCTGAAGAAGATTGGCTTGCCTCCTTTAGGTGTGATCATGTTGATGAACGAAGAAATTACCAAGTTAGGCGGGAAGTTGAAAATAAATGTTAGCGGGAAGATGATCGATGCTCACTTGATTACCCACACCAATCCGTTTTCTTCTATTGCCGAGGCGTACCGCCAACTCCGTACCAATGTGCAGTATGCACGCATAGACTTTCCTTTGCGTTCAATACACTTTCCTTTGCGTACAATACTCGTTACGAGTCCAAATCCAATCGAAGGAAAATCGACCACGGTTTCGAATCTATCTATTGCATTTGCTCAGGCGGGCAAGAAAGTGTTGGTTGTAGATACCGATCTCCGGAAGCCTAATTTGCACATTGAATTTGACCTCAAGCGGTCTCCCGGTATCACAGACGTGCTTTTCAATACGTCTGAACTGAAAGCCGTGATTCAGCAGACTGTTATCAAGAATTTGGACTTGCTCTGTTGCGGTACGATTCCATCCAACCCATCAGAGCTTCTCGGCTCGACGGCGATGAAAACATTTATGGTCACAGTGAAAAAAAAGTACGATATGGTACTTTTTGATTCGTCTCCGGTCCTCGCTGTAACGGATTCTTCCATTCTTTCTACATTAGTTGACGGAGTGATCGTCGTTGCATCTGCCGGGCAGACGAACACAAATTCATTAATCCGGGCAATAGAATCGCTCGAAGGTATACGCGCTTATGTACTCGGCGTTATGCTGAACAACTTCAATCCCCGTTCTGCATACGGCGGTTACTACGGATACCGGCACTACAAGTATCAGTACGGTATTCAAGAGAAAAAAGTGGAGAAGGTATAAAGAGTAAACAGTAAGCAGAAAACAGTAAACAGTAAATAGTTTTAAATGATAAAAAAAGAGAAATGATGGAGCCAATGACAATGAGCAGATCCATGTGCTTCGAAAGTCACGTATGAATAAAAACACGCCGGTTGGCTTTGCTTCTATAATGATAACGGGATAACGACAAAGGAACCGATATGAGAAACAAACTTCTTTTTGTAATAACAATTCATATTCTTAACTGCGCACTCTCTAACGCACAGAGCACCCTTACAACGGGCCTTTCAACCGCGCAGGCGGCAGCATATTACTATATTGCAAAACCGGGTGAGATCACGATGCAGGTCAATGTGTGGGGTTTCGTTCAAAAACCCGGACGCTACGAGATTCCCATTTCCACAGATCTGGTGGAGCTGCTCTCGTATGCAGGCGGGCCGGAACAGTATGCGAAGTTAGATGAGGTGAAAATTACACGGTTATCTGACAGCACTGGAGCGGGCAGGTGCGACATTATTGTAGATCTCACTGAATCCAAAGAGATGACCGCAAACAAACTCACTCTACATGCGGGAGACACCATTTTTCTCAATCACACTTCATGGGTGACACTGCGCGATGTCTTTACTGTTGTGACTGCTGCAGCACTCGTAATTGCTGCGGTTTCGGATGCGATAATTGTATCGAGAAAATGAGATTACTTGCGCGAAGTACAGATTAATTCCGCAATATATATTGGGCTGGAAAAACAATATGTGCTTGTGAAAAATAGAAGAAATATGGACTACTCTAATCATAAATGTTCGTTAACATTTGTTGGAGCTTGAGGATATCGTATAATTGGGCAATTGTATGGCGAAAACATCTTATGTTCGTATGAACGGTTGAGAAATCTAAAATAGATAACAGCAGTGAAGAGAGAAAATATAAGCGATTGCAAAACTTTTTAAGCTTTAGCAAGAAGGCAGGCATTTGATGAGATTAATAGTGCCTGCTTTTTTTTAGAAATATTTGTTGACCAAAGACCCCTCTGGAGATATGTTGATAATAATTTTAGTTATGCACGATTTACTTAGCGTAAAAAATGGTACTGAATTAAATGATACACAATTTTTATTATTATTAAAGTAAAATAGATTATGGCCAATATCATTCAAAAACTGTCAAAGAAGTTTAATACAATAATACAATACCCGGAATTAACACCCACCATATTTAATAAGGTGAGTAGAGGTTTTTGCAAAGATTTGCTTTTCTTAAAAAAAGAAATGGGTTTTAACTTTAGAACTATTATTGATGTAGGCGCTGCAGTCGGCGAATATTCTAAAGCAGCACATTTCGTCTTTCCAAAAGCTAAAATATATGCATTTGAACCTATACCAGATAGTTTTGAAAAATTAGAGAGTTTGAAATATAAAGTAATAAATATGCAGTGCTTTAATTTGGCTTTGAGTGACAAAGAAGGCGAAGCTGAATTTCATCTCAACGAATTTAGTTTTTCAAGTTCTTTGCTTAAAATGACAGATACACATAAAGATATTTTTCCTTTAACTAAGAATGAAACTATAGTTAAAGTAAGAACGAGTAGATTAGATAATGTCATAAATGATGTAGGATGGGGAAGGATACTTTTAAAAATGGATGTTCAAGGTAGTGAATTAACGGTGTTAAAGGGTGCTATTAATTTGTTAAAGAAGATTGACGTTATACAACTAGAAGTAAACTTCATGAACTTTTATGAAGGGCAAGCTTCTATCGAAAATCTGATTCCTTTTCTGAGATCGTTTGGCTTCAATACTTTTCTTCAAGTAAGTCCTGTTTTCGATAAAAATAAATTATTGTATTCAGATTTTATTTTTTTAAAGAATAATAATTAAGTATGCCTTTCTTGAATAAATCGTTTTCGCGTTTCGTTTTACGGATTAAAAAATTAAGAACGAGAGTATATTCGTTCAATTTAAAAAGTTTTGGAAAAGGCAGCACTATAAAGTTTCCAGTCTGTTTTGAGGGTAAAGAGTTTATCGAAATCGGAGACTATGTTAGCATTAATGCTTTCGTCCACATCTGGGGTCACGGAGGAGTGAAAATCGGTAATAGAGTAATGATTGCAACACATACTGCAATTACTTCTTTGGCACACGATTATACATACGAAACTATGCGTTTTGCGCCAGTCATTGCAAAACCGGTAATTATTGAGGACGACGTTTGGATCGGTTCAAACGCAGTGATAAACCCCGGTGTTACGATTGGAAAGGGATCCATCGTTGGTGCAGGTGCCGTAGTCACGAAAGATGTTCCACCCTATGCAATAGTTGTAGGCATTCCAGCAAGAATATTAAAATATAGAGATATAAAGCATCAATAGATGAAAAAAATATTAGTTAAGAACTCAGTGTATGGGTTGGGGCAGGCAGTAATAAACCTGTTATTGGTTTTTTTTGTTATCCCTATTTTCATCAAGATGCTTGGCAGCGAGTCTTATGGTGTATTCGCGTTAGTAATGGTGGTTGGGAATCTAAATACTTTTACAAATTTGGGATTAACAAGCGCTTTAGTAAAATTTATTGCGGAACAAGGAAAGAGCGAAGAATCGAATATAGACATTTTAGTAAATCTTATTTTAATGATAGCAGCAATTTTGCCGCTCACGATTATAGTTGCCTACTTCGATAAATTTATTTTGTTGGACATACTTAAAATCCCATTGAAAGTTTTTGGTGAAGCTAAATGGCTTTACTTCTGGCTATTATGGTCTAACTTTTTACTTTTGGTCGGACAGGTATTTAAATCGATCCTTGACGCACTCCAAAAAGTTTATATTACAAGCTTACAGCAAGTTATTTATAATCTATTGTATTGGGGGTTGATATTAGCTGCGCTTCTCTTTGGCTTTAATCTTCCAGTAATCGGTTTAGCTATCTTTATTTCAGCTTTCATTTGGTTGATAATTACAATAATAAGCGCAATGAAGGAATGGGGAACATTATCATTAGTAGGCTTGAATAAAAATTTCAAAGCCTCAACAAAGAAACAATTGAATTATGGATTAAAGATTTATGCCGGCGGGATGATAGGTTTCTTTTATGAACCTTTGTCAAAAATACTAATTTCTAATTTTGTTGGTGTTACAGAAGTTGGTTTTTATGACATAGCGTTGAAATTAAGAAGTCAACTATGGGGTTTCGTTGCTAAAATATTTTATCCTTTATTCCCGTTTATTTCTGAACAAAAAGATAAAATAATAGTTCGTAAATACGTTCATGATCTTGAACAAAAAACATTTCTCATTGTAGTACCGGTAATAGCAATTGTGATCTTATTAATGCATCCGTTTATAGGCGTTTGGCTTGGTAAAAATGTTGACATTATTTCAATTACGGCGATTGTTATTATATCGTTTCATTTAATAGGCAGCACGGTAATTCCGATGTACCAATTTTTATTGGCAAAAGATTTAGCCACAAAAACTATTGTTTTACAATTATCGAATGTTGTGTTTAATGCATTGTTGTTTTTAGTATCAGTATATTTTATTGGCTACTATGCACTCATTGTAGGAAATGTGGCAGCGATACTAAGTTCATTTATTCTTTCTCTTTATTACCAGAATAAATATTTGAATAGTTTAATTTTTGATTCATTATCACAAGTAACGAAACTTATTCTCTCTTTCATTATTTTAGTTTTGATCGGATTTGTTCTAAAGATGTTTTTAGATGGATATAACATCTTAATCTTGATAATTATTCCATTAGTTATAGCGTCAATTACTATTTTATTATATAAAGTATTTAAACTTGTAACGGTGGAAGATATTCGTCGTTATTTTGGAAGGAACAACAAGATTGCTGAAACATTTGCGCGGATTTATAATAGTCAATGACTTAAAGGATATTCTATAATGGCTAGAAATAATATCAAGAAGTACTTTAGTCGTAGGACTATAGTTGTATTTGCTGCTATCTTAAGAAAAGCCAAAATTATTATTAATCATTTCCTGGATATATTATTATTTCCATTCATATTTATATCTGCAATTATTTTTCGTTATATCAGAAAGAACTCTTTTCAAGGTTTTGAAATAGCAAAGAGGATTATGCTAAAAATTGGAGTCTATCCCATAATAGACCACTATTACGAACCTTTATTTAATTGCAAACATCTACGCCATTCTTTGAGAGATAATAGGAATTTACCAGCAATCGATTTTAATGATAAGGAGCAATTGCAGATTCTAAAAAGATTTAATTATAACGATGAATTATTGAAATTTCCCTTAGAAAATACTAGCAATAATCGTCAGTACTGTTATAATAAAGGGGCGTTCTTATCTGGTGATGCCGAATATTTATATAATATGATTCGTTTATTTAAACCAAAGAAAATTATTGAAATAGGTAGTGGAAATTCAACACTGATGGCTGAAAATGCCATAAACAAAAACCGTTTAGAAGTTGACCAATATCACTGTGAACACATTTGTATTGAACCTTATGAAATACCATGGTTAAGTGAAATAGGTGTAAATGTTATAAGAAAAAAAGTGGAAAAAACAGATATATCTCTCTTCAAAGAACTTTCCGAAAAGGATGTCTTATTTATAGATTCTTCGCATATTATTCGCCCACAAGGCGATGTATTGTTTGAGTATTTAGAAATATTACCTTTATTAAATAAAGGAGTAATTGTCCATGTTCATGATATTTTTACTCCTAAAGATTACTTGAATGAATGGTTCGGGCAAAATTTTTGGAATGAGCAGTATTTATTAGAAGCATTTCTTTCTTTCAATAATAATTTCAGAATTATAGGGGCGACAAATTATCTATCCCATAAATATTATGATTTATTTGCCTCTAAATGCCCCATATTTGCAAAACAAAAAGGAAGGGAACCGGGTTCTTTTTGGATAAGAAGAAACTAAATTAGAGTTTTTTATTTTATATGTAGTATTACTGTTTAACCTAATTGCCAGCTTTTATTAGCAAAGAATTATGCAGAAAAAATAATAGGGTTTACACAATGCGGGGCATATGAAATATTGTGTATTTCCTCCCGTAAAAGATATGATGAAATATTGAATTGGGGCGCAGCTGGGAAAGAAAATAATCGTTTAGTTAGGGAGATAATTTAATTATTTAAATTGGAAGTTAAATTTTGACTAATGCAAATAAAATGATTGGCAAAGCAATAATAAAAAATAGCGGTTTCATTATAGCTGGTGTCGTTATTTTATTAATTTTAATCAAGTCCACAATGCCTCTTGCTGGTATTGTAGTGGGCTTAATTGGGCTTGCTGCGTTATTTGTATCTTTTAAATACCCACAATATTTAATGTACCTATTAATACTGGCGGTAACGAACATATTTGGCATTTATAATATTCTAGAAGAATATAGACTCCCTGGAATCGGAAAACCAAGCGATTTTATTTTAGTCTTATTAAATTTGTTAGTAATAGTAAAAATTAATAACTATAAAGTTGAATTAAGCAAAACAGGGAAGAAACTCGTCAAAGTGGCGATCATAATTGCATTCTATATTTTCTTTTTAATCTTTTATTCTTCAGTGATCATGGGGAGGGAATCTTTTAATTACGCATTAAGAACAGGTGCAGCTTATCTGTATTACACTTCATTTTTGTTTCCTATATACTTAGTTACCAAGCCGAAGCAATTGGTACAGTTCATAAATTTCTTAAGAATTGGTGGATTAACAACCGGAGCAATAGCCATTATTAGCAACATAGTGGGGTATAGTATAGTTACCGGAGTAATTTCTGCGCAATCAGGTCCTTTTGTTAGAGTGTACCTCCCATTTATTTTTAATTATTTTGTTGTAGTCTTTTGGTCGATTCAATTTATAACGAAAAGTAAAATCGAAGTTAAAATCCATTATTTAGAAGCAATAATAAGCGCATTGGGTATAATCTTGTTCTTAGGAAGAACACTTGTTATTTGTGTGTGCTTATCGCTTTTAATGATAATTTGGTTTTTATCAAAATATTCTCTGCGTAATAAAATGAGGATTATTTATTTATTTGCAATTTTTGCATTTGGGCTTATACTAAGTTTTGTGCGTTTACATTTTAATCCAGCAGAGATTATTGGTAGATTTCAACTCGGTTATACCGAAACATTGCAGGGCACTAGCACCTTTTCTGATAGATTATATTTAATAAGTGCCGGATACCGAATGTTTTCCCAAACGCCATTATTTGGCACTGGTTTTATACACCCGACATCAAATTATTATTCGAATTTAGTTACTTCTAAGGGCTTTGCAATAGCAAATAGTGCTGATTTTGGCTTGGCTTCGATATTATTTACTACAGGGATAATTGGTTTCGGCTTAATAACCTATTTTGTGATAGCTAATATGGCATTTATAAAAGGTAAGGTGAACTTGCTGAAAGAACAAAAAAATATTAACCTTATATTTATCTATTCTTTTGCTATGTTCGCAATGGTTGTCTTTATTTTCTTTGTAGAACAACTTGCCGGGAATGAATTTGCATATAAGAGTGTTGCTGTTGATTTGGTTGCACTTGGATTTGCTGTTAAAATGTTAAGCGGTAATATTGTTAAAACAGATAAAGAATTGTTTGTAAATGATTAGCATAATTTCATCTTTATATAATAGTGATAAATATCTAAAAAGGTATGCTAAACATCTGTTAAGAATAGGAAAATATTTAAATAAGAAGCATGTCGATTTTGAAGTGATAATTATTGCCAATTCGCCATCTGTGATTGAAAAAGATTACCTATATAGAATAAGCGATTTGCTTACACAAATTAAAATTGTGGAAGTCGAAAGGGAATCATTGTATGCTTCATGGAATAGAGGTGCAAAGTTGGCAAAAGGAGATGCAATTACATTTTGGAATGTGGATGATATTAGATTTGGAAGAGCGTTAATAAAAGGAGAAAAGTTAGTTAAATTAGGTGCAGACATTGTTTATTTTACTTTTATTATTTTGAAAAAGCATAAGTATTATAGGTATATACCCGTTCCAAGATTGTTTTTTAATTTACCTTTAAAATATAATAGAAATTATTTTCGTACCGGCATGTTTTGTGGACCCTTTTTTTTAGTAAGCAAAATAGCATTTGAAAAGATTGGTTATTTTGATGTACAATTTAAGATTGCTGGTGATTTTGAATGGTGCGTTAGGGCGGCAGATAAAAGGCTAAATTTTTGTCGCTCGCTTATATTTGCCGGTATGTATATTAAAGATGGAAACACACTTAGCGGCTCAAATAAATCTATTAAACTACAAGAAATTGAAAATCAAATTGTTTACAGACGATATGAAGTAAAAAGTAAAAATAATATTCTTAAATAGACTGAAAAGGATCTCCTGCTATAGTATTCGATTAGCGACAAAAAATAAATAACTGTTAACTATGAATAATATTAAACGATAGTGAGCAGTTACTTTGTACATACATAAATATCTGGTCTATTTTAATTGACAAAACCATGGTAGAACTGAATAATTCAGAACGACATAGCTTATTGTTTTTTAAAAAAATATGAGACCACACTTTACTATACCATATTAATTGATCTAATGTACTCGTTTAGTAAATGGTATTTTCATAATAATATTTAATAGGAAATAATTTTTAAATGTTATCAGACATTATTGTTAAGTTTAATCTGAGTAAGAAGGGTTTGATACATATTGGTGCTCACTGGGGTGAAGAAGCCGAAGAGTACGACAGAATCTATTTCGAAAATATATTATGGATAGAAGCTGATCCAGACAATTATAAAATTTTGAAAAATAATATTTCCAATTACAACAATCAAAAAGCAATAAATGTTTTGTGCAGTGATAAAAAGGATATAGTATTTTTTAATATAACGAACAATCAAGGCCATTCTTCTTCATTACTTGATTTTGATTATAAAATGATTAAAAATATTTGGAAGGGAATGACTGTTGAAAAGAAAATAAAATTGCAAAGCCAAAGGTTTCAGGATTTGGTTGTTGATAAGCAGATTGATATCTATAAATACACTACGTTAGTCCTGGATGTGCAAGGTGCTGAGTTATTAGTTATTAAAGGGTTCGGTAAATTTCTGTCAAATATATTGCTCATTCAGACCGAAGTAAATTTTAAAAGACTTTACAAAGATTCTGCGCTATTTCATCAGATCAATTCATTCTTAATTAATGAAGGTTTTAGAAGAATATATTTAAGCATTAGCGATGAGCAAGGTGAAGCCGTTTATCTGAAAACGAATCAAACTCTTAAAAAATCGTATTATTTCTCACAATTAATAATTGGATATTTGATAGAAGCTTTGGCTAGAGTAAATATTGTTAACAAGATTAAAAGATTAAAAGGATCAAAACTCACGAAGCCTTTAGAATCATTTTATCGCAGAAGAATGCAGAGTTCTCTAAAATCAAGATAAAATAATTATTTGTAGAGATTTAGGAAACAAATGTTAATCATAATATTTTCGCTTAATCGCGCTATTTTTCTGCACACTTTGTTAAAATCTTTAGAATGGAATATTAAAAACAAAAATATAGAAGTTATTATCCTTTATAATTATACTAACGCTTTTTATAAGTCCGGCTATGATAAATTAATAAATACTTTTAATTATCGTTTTATGAAAGAAGAAAATATTAGGAGAGACAGTTTTAAAGAGTATTTGGGTTATCCTCGTAATCTCTTAAGACTGATCAAATATAAACCGTATAGAAACCATAAAACTAATTTTAGATTTGTCTTGGTTAATGAAATTCTTAATTCAAAATATTCGGAATTAATGTTTTTAACAGATGACAGCTTGTTTTATAGAGAGTTTGAGGTCACCGATGAAATAATTCAGAATATACTCTCTAATCCCTTTAACAATTCTTTCCATTTAAGATTTGGGCTTAATTATGAGCGTAAGCCGAACAATATTACAACAGAAGGAAATATATGCTCTTGGTATTTAAATAAGAACAATGATAAAGATTATTCTTACAGGTTTTCTATTGATGGACAGATATATAACAAAGAATTACTTCTGCGTATAATGAGAAAAATTATTTTTATTAATCCTACTACATTGGAAGGGAACATAAATTATTATTGTTCAAAAAAGAATCTACTCAAAAATGGTTTTTGCTTTAAGGAATCCGTATTGGTTGGTTTCGAATTAAATATCGTTTCTAATATGAGCAATAACAATAACTTAAACATAGATAATAAATTATTGAATAAGTATTATTTAGATGGATATGAAATGAAATATATATTTGATTCAAATAATGTGAGAAGTTATCGGCCATATTTGAATGATGTGTTATTATTGAAGGGAGATAAAAATATATCAGTACTTAATAATTTCCAAAAGATAAAAGATGGAAAATACCGAGATTAAAATAACTGTAATTACTACGGTGTATAACAGAGAAGATTGCATTAGAATGTGTATTGAAAGCGTAATGAGACAACAAAATATTCATCATGTGATCGTTAATGATGGATAAACCGATAATACTTCCATGGCAATAAGTACATTTGAACAAAAATATAATAACAGAATAAAAAAGTTGAATACAAAAAAGACAAACATAAAAATTATGCATTTATTAGTTCTCATTTTTAATCGCGTTTATAATTTTCGGATAACAAATAAAATACTGAGTCTCTTGCATTTTGATTACCATAGATTCTTTCGATTAATCGGGCATACAAAAAATAACCTCGATGTAAATAAATCATATATTGTTCAACGGAAGGTGAAAAGAGTAGTTTATGAGCTTGATTTATATAAACCTACGGAGCGTTCTATTTATTTCGAAGGCGTCTATGAACGGAAAAATTTAAAACTGGTTATGAATTCTGTCAAAAAAGATAGCGTTTTCATTGATGTTGGCGCGCACGTTGGTTTTTACTCTATTATGGTCGGCAAAAATATCGTTAATGGGGGGGCAATTATAAGCTTTGAGCCAAGTGCTGATAATTATTCAAGGTTAATTAAGAATATAAAGTTGAATAATTTAACAGATAGAATTAAAGCTTTCCCTTTTGCTTTATCGAATATTAACGATGAAAAATCACTATTCTTAAATCCTTATAATGATGGCGGTAATAGCTTAGAAAAATTTTCTTATGCCCCATTAGCTGAACAAAAAGTCAGATGTATTCGTTTTGATGATCTTAATGAAGTAAAGTATTCAAGTGTTGATTTCATTAAGATAGATGTTGAAGGACATCAGATGAAAGTATTGGAGGGGATGAAGAACACTATTTCGAGATTTCATCCTTCTTTTCTTATCGAAGCGCCAACTAAAAAAGAACAGGACGAGGTAACTTATTATTTGAAAGAATTTGGATATTCTAATTTTCGTTTAAATAGTTACGGATTAGATCTTATATGCAAATTCTGAAAAACCCATTTATTTCAATTGTCACACCGGTGTATAACAGAGAAGATTGCATTGGAAAATGCATTGAAAATGTTAAATCACAGTTATATAAGGATTATGAGCATATTATTGTTGATGACGGTTCTACAGATAAAACAAGACAAAGTGTACAACATTATTATATGAATAAAGATGTCCGATTACGACTTATAATGTATAAAAATAATAGGGGTGTGAATTATGCAAGAAACCGAGGGATTGAAGCTGTAACGGGAAAATATATTCTATTCTTAGATAGTGATGACTATCTCCTGCCAAACTCATTAGAAATTATAATGCATTATATATCGGATTATCCAAATTATAAACACTATATGTTTATGCAGACGGATAGAGTAGCTCTGCTAAGGAACAATCCAATTTTGTCTGAAAAAGTAAATGAAGTTAAATACGAAGATTGGCTTTGCGAAAGAATTAGTGGTGATTTTGTCCATGTGATACACATTGATGTCTTGAAAAAGTATCCATTTTTTGAAGAATTTAGACTTTATGAAGGATTAAATTTTCTTAGATTTTACAAAGATACACAAAAACAACTAATAATTAAGGAAACAATTGTTGGTAGAGAGAGAAAAAGAAAGGATTCTTTGACAAATGAAGGATTTCTATTCAAGAAAAATGCAATAGAAAACGAATTTAAGGTTAACAAATTGTTTAAAGAATATTTTGGGAATGATTTAAAAAATATTTGCAATGAAAATTATAGGTCATTTATAAAAAGGACTATTATCTTAGGAATCGCTGCATGTGATTATATTTCAACAAAGCATTATTTGAATGAGTTAAATGAAAATGAGCCCAAATTAAATTTATATAGAGCATTAATTTTATTAAAAATGGGTTTGCCTACAAAATTTGCTATAAAATCCCTTTCTTTGATAAAAAACACACTACTAACAAATAAATGAAAATCGCCCATCTCATATTTTCCTTCAATATAGGCGGCGCTGAAACGATGCTAGTGGATATTATTAACGAACAGACACAAAATGCATCTATTGGTTTGTTTATAATCAACAATGTCCTAAATGAAGATTTATTAAATAGCGTGAATAAAAACATTCCAATATCACACATGCAACGAAAGCCTGGAAGCCGAAATATAATTCCACTATTACGGCTTAATATTAGGTTGTACAAATATCGACCCGATGTAATCCACTGTCACAGCGAAGACGCAATTAAAACGCTTTTACCTTGTTTTAGAAGAAAGTCTGTTCTTACTATTCATGATATTGGAATTTCTACAAATGATTTTAATTGTTATAGGCAATTATTCGCCATTTCTCAAAGTGTTGAAAAAGATGTCGAAAAGCGTTGTGGTTTAAAACCTGTTATCGTATATAATGGAGTTCAAGTTGATACTATACGAGTAAAAACGCATTTTAATAAAACCGATTATTTCAGAATAATATTAATAAGCCGTTTAGTTCATCAGAAAAAAGGGCAGCATTTAGCAATTGAAGCGATTAAAATACTTCGTGATAAATACCAAATCAAAAATATATATTTAGATTTTATTGGAGAAGGTGTTTCTAGAGATTACTTAGATACTCTCGTAAAAAGCAGTGGTTTAGAAAATCAAATTAAATTTCTTGGATTACGTAACAGAGAATATATTTATTCACATTTGAGAGATTATGACTTACTTATTCAACCTTCGTTATACGAGGGTTTTGGTTTAACTGTTGTCGAAGGTATGATTGCAAAAGTACCAGTACTTGTTTCGAATACTGATGGACCAATGGAAATTATTGATTCCGATCAATATGGTTATTCATTTAATAGTAATGATTCTTCGGATTTAGCTAAAAATATTTTATTTATTTATAATAACAACCCAAATGAGATATTCCATTACAAATTAGAGAAATCATATCAATACGCCTTAAATAAATTTGACATAAAGAATACGGCAAATATTTATCTAGAAGAATATCGAAAATTATTGTAATCATTATATGTTATGAATATGATATTGAACAACTATAAAGATCATGAAGATTGCATATTATATGAGCATATTATTAACTATTACTCAAATATATGTACCACTATTTTTTATCAATTACCTAATTACCGAATTATATTTCTATGCAAATTATTTATCCCTTAATATTCTTATATAATAAATTTAAGGAATTCTCAAAGCCATATTTAGATTACTATCCAGAACTTCGATCCTTTTTTAAACCTAGCAAATGCCTCTTTTGCATCTACCGTTATGGCGAACTTGCGGGTGTATGTTTTATTGACGTTGAAGTATTCAATCGTTCGCAACCAAAGGTGCGGAAAAAAAGAAGAATCGCCGCTTTTATGGAACTAGAAAAACTTCGAGGAAGAGCAATTCCAATCTATGACATGGCGGACAATTACAAAATAGGACTTCCTGGCGTATGTAACAACTCTGATACAACTCATAATTGGTGCAATAAAACGGTTGTGGTGGTTTATTGATCTCGTAAAACATAGACAATCAGGCTCTGAAAAAAAGTATACATAGCGACAAACCTCTTGTGAGGCATGCCGGACCAAGATAAGCGAGGAGTATGAGGATTCTTCTAGTCAACACATATCACTATCGCCGTGGTGGTGATTGCACTTATACCTTTGCTCTCGCTGAATTACTTCGATCCAAAGGACACGAAGTTTTTTTCTTCGGTATGAAGCATCCGCTAAATGTCCCTTGTCCAGAAGAGAAATACTTTGTTGATTATATAGATTATCGAGAATTAAACCAAAAGAGGGATCTCAATAATGGTTTGAAGGTTGTAACCCGCAGTATTTATTCAATACAGGCTCAGACACGTCTTCGTGCATTGCTTCTCGAAATAAGGCCAGACATTGCACATCTTCAAAATATTCATTCACACCTTACACCCTCGGTGATTTTCGAATTAAAGAAACACAACATTCCCATGGTATGGACATTACATGATTTTAAATTAATTTGTCCAAATACACACTTGTTGTCCCATGGTAATATTTGTGAAAGTTGCAAAGGAAGGAAATTCTATTATTGTACACTCAAGAAGTGCAAAAATAAATCTTATGCTGCGAGCGCGGTTGCTACGGTGGAAGCAATTGTTCATTGCTTTTTGAAGGTGACAAAACATATTGATGCATTTATTTCTCCAAGTGAATTTCTGAAGAGAAAATTTATAGAATTTGGCTTTGGAGCCGAGAGGTTCTATCAGATTAATAATTTCTTGGCAGATGATAGTCGTCCTTCTTCTCATCCAATGGATGACGGGTATGCTCTCTATTTTGGACAGATTGAACCCTGGAAGGGACTGAGAACACTTATGAGGGCCTGGTCCGATATTCAAAATATTGAGTTATATTTAGCAGGAGATGGGAGCATCAGAAATGAATTAGAAAAAGATGCTGTCGGGCTGAACGTAAAATTTTTGGGATATTTACAAAAGGAAGCATTGTTTAAAGTTCTCTCACGTGCGGGTGTGATCATTATGCCATCTGAGTGTTACGAAAACTATCCATATTCTGTTATGGAATCGATGGCCTTCGGAAAACCTGTAATCGCTTCAAATATTGGAGGCCTACCTGAATTAGTTGTCGACAATGAAACCGGATTCTTGTTCGACCATGGTGACTCCATTGTTCTCAAGCAAAAGATCGATCTATTGATTAATGATTCGAAGAAGCGGCAAACCCTTGGAATGAAAGCTATGGAACGCGCAGGACAACTGTTTAGTCCGGATTTGCATTATACTAAATTGATGAATGTCTACGAGAATGTATTATTAAAGCATACTTAATGTTTTTAATTTATAAAAAATAAGTCAAAAGCGTGGTGTTTGACAGGACTTTCCATAGATGCTACGAATTAGCTTTATCAAGAAAATACCAAAATACATGAAGTTTATTATGGAAAAGTAAAAAACGGTTCCATAGTACATTTATTACTTCATTCCTTAACAGCATTGAAGGTTGAATAATAATTATCTAGTTTTGATATCAAGAATTAAAGAGGAAAAATGGACCTATCAGTGATATTGACGTATCGATGCGACTCACGTTGTTCTATGTGCTATATATGGAAAAATCCTACTCATCCTGATTACGAAGTTGGGGAAAAGACATTAGAGAAGTTGCCCAATCACTTTAATTTTCTCAATTTGACTGGCGGCGAACCGACGCTTCGTGAGGACCTTCTCGAACTCTGCGACATACTTCACTCAAAAGCGCGTCAATTGGAGATTAGCACCAATGGATTGCATCCTGAGAAACTTGTACCAATTGTTCAAAAGTATCCGGATATTAAAATCCGTATCAGCATCGAAGGCATTGGACAGGTTAACGATATCATCCGGGGGGAGAAGAACGGCTATGAGAAAAAAGTTGAAACGATGAAAAAGTTGATAGAAGCTGGCGGCAAAGACCTCGGTTTTGCCACGACATTTCAGGATGAGAACATAGATCAGGTTATGGTGCTGTATGAGTATGCGAAAAAACAAAATGTCGAATTTGCCACTTCCGCAATTCACAATGCTTTCCAATTTCACAAGAATGATAATTACATCTACGATCGATTAAATGTTGCGAAGGGAGTCGAACGGCTGATCACGGACATGCTTAAAAGTTGGAAGATAAAAAACTGGTTCCGAGCGTATCTGAATCTTGGTCTCATGTCGAAAATTCTCGGACACGACAGACTTCATCCGTGTAGTATGGGAACGGATTCTCTCTTTTTAGATCCATGGTCAGACATTTACGCTTGCAATGTGAGGAATGATCTTCTGATGGGCAATTTGCGCGATCAGTCATGGGAGGAAATATACAACGGAGCCCAAGCACTTAAAATTCGAGAGCAAGTTAAAGCGTGCCCCCAAAACTGCTGGATGGTTTCTTCGGCGAAGTCTGCCATTAGGAATCGGCATTTCGAACAATTGCCAAAAGTAAGTGTTGTCCGTTGGGTTCTATATAATAAACTAAAAGTGCTTTTCGGCAGGGATATCGCTTTTGAACAGTATGTGAATTATGGCGACGTGTATCACGACGGCAATATTGTAAAAAGAGAATCGTTTTTGGCAAATCCCACCAAGAAAGTCCTCCAGCCGGAACAAAGCAGGCATTACACCCAGCTTGATAATTACTTTAATCGATAACTGAGGGGGAATGTTCTGTGAAGATTGCAATTCTAGGAATAAAGACCTTACCCGCGTTCGCCGGTGCCGATAGGGTTGTTGAGCGGCTTCTTGAGCATTTCCCCGATGGCAATGAGTATTACATCTATCTATTAAAAAGTGGAAAGCCAGAGCTTAAGTGCACGGATAAGTGCCATTACATTTATCTTCCGGCGCTGAGAGGGAAGCACCTCAAGCCTTTTTCTTTCTTTACGTTTTGCACACTACACTTTCTTTTAAAGGGGAAGTATGATATAGCTCATGTCCACAATGAAGATTTTGGATTCTTTGTCCCACTTTTGAAACTCAAACGTCACGTCAAAGTTATAGGGACATTACATGGAAGCGCCTTTCTCCATCTGCGGAAGAAATGGGGTCCCATAGCAATATGGTACTTGCAGAACTCAGAAAAAGTCTTTGTGAGGGAGTGTGACTACCTCACGACAGTGGCTAAATCCGTCTTGCAGATAATTCCCGAATCAAAGATTCACAAAACGGAATATATCCCAAACGGCATTGAGATCAATATCGGAACAAGCGACAAAGAGGTTTTCGAATATGAAAAGTTTAACTTGGAAAAAAATGGTTATGTTCTTTTTGCGTGTGGAAGGCTTGACTCGACAAAAGGACTTCATCATTTAATAAAAGCATTCAATAAAAATAATTACGGAATAAAATTATTCGCCATCGGCGGAACAAATCATGACCGCAGCTATGAGAAGTATATCCAGAGCATAAGTGAAACGAACCCACACATTATCCTACACCGCGGTCTTTTTCCCAAAGAACAGCTTTATGAAGTGATCAGAAATTGCAGAGTATTTGTCTTTCCATCCGAGTACGAGGCAATGTCGATGATGCTATTGGAAGTCATTTCCTGTAGGAAACTTGTGGTTTGTTCTTCAATAGCTGAAAACGTTGAAGTCACGGGGGCCGACTATCCTTATTTATTTTCGCTTGACAACGACAACGATTTGTCACTGAAATTAGAGCGAGCTTTGAACGAAAAGAATACGGAAAAGTTCACTCGATCCCTTTATGAAAGCTGTATTAAACGGTTCTCGTGGGAAACAATTGCGCAGCAATATTTTGACCTGTACAATAGAGCTCTATCAGGAACTTAGCGCGTTTCAGTCTATAACTCAAAAAATCAGTGATAAAAGAACTTACATTAAAATATTCTTCAGAAGAGAAATTAAAAGAGATTATGCGAGGGAAGATACTCTTCCGTTCATCGTACTCTTCCTTCGCAGTATATACATTTTTTTGGGGAAGAGATTTTCTAAAAGGACACGTTCATTGTGATCAAAATTGTCTTGCCAATTCGGATTTCGGAAAAAGACAGTATACATTATATACTTGAAGATAATTATAAGCTCCGATTTTCGTGGATCAGCAACGGGAATATTTGCGAATTATTAAAGAGTTATGACCAGCTTCTATGCGCGCAAGAATAGCGGTAAAATTATTATTTTATCTAGTTAGGACAATGAGTGATTTGTTCAATAAATCCTTCTGAAAATAAAGAATGGCTTGATTATATATCACAACAGCAAGAAGCGACCATTTTTCATCATCCTGCATGGTTATCTGTTCTTCATGAACAATATAGATTTGATGTGTTTGCATTATGTGCAGTAAACGAAAAAGGGACAATAAACGCCGGCATTCCATTTTGCAGCACTCGTAGTTTCATTGGAAAAGAAAAATGGATTTCATTGCCATTTTCCGACCATTGCGTACCATTGTACAACAATACGAATTCACTGAACGAAATAATGGAACACATCATGCTCTCACAGAAGGCAAACCGAATATCTGAAGTTGAGATTCGTGCTGAGCTTCCAATTCCAAATAGTTTTGCAAAAGATACAACCTCAACACTTCACATTACTCCTTTATCTAAAGATATAAATAAAATATTTTCAACCTTTAAGAAGACACAGGTTCAGCAGCCGATTCTTAAAGCAGCACGTGAGGGCTTGAAGGCGGTTGTGACGAATGAACAAAGTGCGGTCGGTCAATTCTATGGTCTGCATCTTCAAACACGGAGAAGGCTTGGTGTGCCGGTACAACCAAGAAAGTTCTTTGATGTCTTCTGGGAGCATATCATCAAAGTTAACCTGGGATTTATCGTGCTTGTTTTTGCAGATTCTCGCTGCATTAGTGCAGGATTGTTTTCAGGTTTTTCCAGGACACTCACCTACAAATACGGGGCATCAGATGAGACTATGTTTCGACTGAGGCCGAACAATTTGATGATATGGACGGCAATGCAAGAAGCGGTAAAACGTGGATTCGATTTTTTCGATTTTGGCAAAACGGATATCCACAATGATGGATTGAGAAATTTTAAATCAGGTTGGGGGTCGAAAGAAACTCCTTTGTCCTATTCCTTCTTTCCTGTTTTGCCGAAAAGTGGAATTATTCCTTTCGTGAAGGATAATGTTGTTGGTCCAATTATTCGACATTTACCAACTTTTGTTTGCAGGTGGTCCGGTGAGCTATTATACAAATATTTTGCATAAATGATGGATCAAAATAATAAATATCTTTGGGATATCGATAATCCATTGGGATACAAGAACACAATGGGTTATTACAAAACCAAAATAGAGTATGAGTTTATACTCCACCATTTAAAGCATGATAATTTGAGAATACTTGATATCGGAGGAGGGAGCGGTAGATTTGCAATACCTCTTGTAGCCAGGGAACACGATGTGACAATAGTAGATAATTCAGCCCTTGCAATGGAGTGTCTCAAGAAACGTGACAACGGCAGGATTAAATTCATTTGTGACGATTTCATGAGTTGTGCTTTAGATGAAAACTCTTTTGATGCTGTCATAGCAATCGAGAGCGTCTTGTTTTTTCAAGATCGGGAAAAACTTTTCAGAAAAATCAATCAGGTTCTCGTACCAGGTGGCATCTTCATTTTTACGGAGCTAAATAAACACAGTTGGAGATACCTGGTTCATCAGATGTTCAGGAGGGATAATACGAACTATAACGTAAAGTCTGTCGACGAATGTATCTCGGTATTAACTATTAATGGCTTTGAGGTTGACGATATGAAGGGTTTTATGTGGATCCCTCTATCAGTTATTTCAGATTCTCTATTGGTCAATCTCTTCACCTTTATCGAGACACATGGTGGTTTCCAGAAATGGATCCGTCAAAGCCCCTGGTTATTGGTCGCGGCTCAAAAGAAACCATGATAACGCTTGAAGTCAAATCTCCATTTAATCTCTCTCATCCGGAATTGATTCGGCAGTATTTAACCGAGAATGATTTCGAAGTGAAATATTCTCTCGTGCTTAAATTGTACTATAACATTATTCGTCCGATTCTTCCGTTGGTTATACGGTGGAAGCTTCAAAAATATTACGATTCTAAGGTTGTCTATCGACAGGACTTTATCGACCCGTTCTTGGTCAATATTATTCGTTCCTTCGAGGAAAAGAATTTTTTCCTGCAGGCATTATATCCAGAGTCCTTTACGAGTGCACTTGTTTTGACTCATGATGTAGAAACTGAAGATGGCCTTCGTTTTATTCCTCGGATTTTAGAGCTTGAGGCGAAATACAATTATAAGTCTTCTTGGAATATAGTCCCGTATAAATATAAAATTAATAAAGGGACCATACAGTTGATCCGGGATGCCGGGAATGAAATCGGTATCCAGGGATATAATCACGATGGCAAATTATATTACTCTCAAAAAATATTTACTGAGCGAGCAGAATTTATCAATAACGCACTGAAGGAATATCATGCTGTCGGCTTTCGGTCACCTATGGTTCACAGAAATCTTCGATGGCTGCAAAAGCTCGATATCGAATACGATGCTTCTTGTTTTGACTATGATCCGTTTCAGCCGTTCCCTGGCGGGACGGGTTCAATATGGCCTTTTCAGGCTGGAAAATTCATTGAACTACCATACACCATGCCTCAAGATCATGTGTTGTTTTATATACTGAGGGAAAAATCCAGTACTATATGGAAGAATAAAGCATATTGGATCGCTAAAAATCATGGTGTAATTTTGATGCTCACTCACCCCGATTATCTGAAAGAGAAAGATCATTTAAAATACTATGAAGAAACTCTTCAGTATCTATCCACATTCAAAAATGTGTGGCATTGCCTGCCTCGTGAATTGGCTTCTCATTTTCGAAATGAAATAAAAAACGTAAGTTCAAAACCACGTCTTGATTCAAATGAACCAAAGTTCAATTAGAAGAATATCTCAAAATTCTCTCCATTTATCTATTCAATTGCTAAAATGACATAATAACTGTCTCATAACGAGGATCTGTCTTGTTATGAGATAAATAATGGTACAACATTGGAAGTCGGTTAGTATTAATACACGAAAAATTCCTATAAGTATAAGTGTTTTAAAAGTTAGCACATATGCTTATATCTCATTAAAAATTTTTCGATATATGTGAAAAAATGGATTTATTAGAGTAATTAGGATTTCATAGTTAGTTCAAGAAATTGGATTCTGAATAATTCAGTAATCCTTCGTTTTTAAGATGTTTAAAGATTATCTTAATTTTTTTTAATTTAAATCTGATAAGAAAAGAATTATCAATGAACGTTCCATTCCTCGATCTTAAAGCGCAGTATCAATCCATCAAAGATGCCGGGCGTGATGCCAACAAGATTTAACCGGAATGACCTCTCCATGCGAGGAGGCGCAACATCGGAAAGTTTATACCAGCGGGTTCTTCTGGAAAACAACCTGTCAAGTATTCACGAGTTACCGGTGTTGATGTACCACCGGGTAGTGGAAAGGAAACTTGCTTTCACAGAATACGATATACACATCACCCAGCAAAGCATGGAAAAGCAACTGCTGTTCTTGAAACACCGGGGCATTGAGACAATTGGCTTTGAGGATCTGCTTTATCGGCAACTCCCGAAAAAACCCATCATCCTAACTTTTGACGATGGCTTTGAAGACAATTACCAATATTTATTTCCGCTTTTGAAAAAGTACCAAATGAAAGCAGTCATTTACTTGATAGGAGACCGGCATCTTCGAAACAATGCATGGGATGTTCAGGAGGGGCTCCAGGAGGCACAGCTATTAACACAACCTCAAATTACGGAAATGCTCAAGAGCGGCCTAGTAGAATTCGGGTCACATTCCATGAGTCATCCCGACCTGACTAAATTAAGCCCAAATGAAATCCGAAAGGAAGTCGGAGGCTCCAAGCAGGCGTTGGAAGCTTTCTTAGGTAAACCTGTGTTTTCCTTTGCATACCCTTATGGGAGCGTGAACGAAGAAATCAAAAGTATTACAGCGCAAGAAGGATATACGTTCGGCATTGCAGTCGAAAGCGGCCCCATCCTCTTTGGCGACGATTTAATGGAAATTCAAAGAATCTATATACCATCTTGGACTTCCATTTTGAGTTACTACATAAAAACAAGTGGGCTCTACCTGCGCTACCAGAGATTCTTAGAGATTATTAAACGTACCTTGGATAGAAGTCGATGAGCGATAAAAAAGTAGTTTTTTTGATGAGATCTTTTGGCTACGGTGATGAACTTCTTTATATGGAGCCAATCTTGGCTGGTTTTCTTAAGGAATTTCCAAAGACTGTAATGTTAAACTTGGAAACAAAAGCAATTGTAAGAGAGACCGGCGATCGAGTATTAAAAATAGCCCCATGGAAAAATATTTTTGGTCCCATCGCAGTTTTTTTATCGGTTATGTCGTATCTCTGGAAAACTTTGTCGGAATTGATAATATTGTCCGAGTTCGATCAAACAACAATTTTTGGAATTGTTTTTCGTTTTTTTCATAAGCGCACTCGCATTCTATTGTTGGTTGAGAATGATCCCTGTTTCCTAACTTTATTTTATGGGGTTAACCGAAAGAACATAGTAATAAACATTTTACGAAGGTGGATCGTTTCTAACGCGGATTTTATTTTAACAAACAACGATCTTGGCAGACGGTATTTGACGGATGAACTGAATGCCGTTGCTGATAAAATATTAGTGGGACCTTTTTTAACTTCATCGATCTTGAATAAGCCAACCGTAACCACTAAAAAACTTTATCACGGCGAATGCTTGAGATTGTTAACTGTCTGTAGAATTATCGAAGGGAAGGGGATTCACTTTCTTCTCCAATCCCTGGCGGATATTCCAGTAGATATTTTAAGCCGCATTCATTTAACAATTGTTGGAGAAGGTCCCGAAAGACAATCGATGGAATCTTTAGCAGTGAAATATGGATTGAATAGAAATGTAACATTTGCTGGAAAATGTCCTTATGAAAAACTGGACTATTATTACGCAAACGCCCATGTATTTGTATTTCCGACTTTAAGTGATTATCGTGCGCTGGCCAATTTCGAAGCACTTTCGGCGGGCTTGCCTATCATCGGTTCTATCTTCGATGGCGCTGCCGGCGAAGCGATCGAGGAGGGCGTTAATGGCTTTATTCTTGATCCAAGAGACACGAAAGTATTATCCGAAAAAATAATCCGTTTTCTGAATGAACCTAATCTCCTCGAAAGATTCTCAATTGAATCCATCAAAAAAAGCAAAAATTTTAGTGTAGATAAGGCGATTAATAATCTCGTACAAGCTTGTTATCAATGCTGTAATGAAACGGGTTCTGGAGAAACCCAATAACCGCGAAGGTCGGCTGGGCTTTGGAATAAAGAATTAGAGAAAGTCTCAATGAAGAAATATGAAGCACAAAAAAGTGTAGCTAAGCGCACGATTTTGTTTGACAATGGATTCAACAGCCTTAAATCGTATGTCAAAGACATTATTCTCTCGCATCAACCGAGCCGATTCATTGCCAAATCAGTTCGTAATTTTTTTTTCCCCTCAGTCCCCCGGCTAGATCCCCGGCATATCATCGTCATCGAAGTGTCAAGCGTCTGCGATGCGAAGTGTGTCTTCTGTAACTACAAGTATGGTTATCGCAAGATAAACATCGCGTCGTTGGAGTGGTTCGAGTCGGCTGCACGTTCATGTGTTGCGTTCGGCTACAGGCACCTCGATTTAACTCCGTTGACCGGCGAGCTCTTTACCAACAAGAACGCCATTGAGATTATACGTGCGGCAAAAAGAGCGGGCTTCGAAACAATACAAACCTACACCAATGCCATTCAATTGCACCGATTCGACATCAACGGACTTCTGCTGTCCGGGATAAATCATCTTTACATTTCCACACCCGGTTTTTCCGATGAGTTGTACGAGACCGTGTTTGGCGTTCGGAAATACCACGAGTTTAAAAAATCGATTATGCAAATGCTGGAGGCGCACCGGCGCCTGAATTCTACAGTAGAAATCTCTTTTGAGCCGCGAAGCTATCTTACGAAAAAAAAAATGCAGAGGAGTGAGTTCTATATTAACTTCATCGCCGGTTTCGTCGGAGAGAAAATATATTTAAGCGACCCAATGAGGATATTCGATACATGGGGCGGAGATATTACGCTTCGGGATATGATCGGTACAATGAAGCTCGATTGGAATTCACTGAAATCCATCTATCCTCTGAAAAAGGCCTATCCCTGCGAACGCCTTTATCAAGTAGGCATTCATGCAAACGGCGATGTGCGATTGTGCAATTGCCGTTACGACTCATCCATTGAGACAGAGCGCGATTCTCTTAGAATCGATTCACTTAAGAATCATCCGGATTTTGAGTCGCTCATGAAACACAACGCAGAAAAAATCAGGCTCGTTAGAGAAAATTTTAGGAACGGGATACTGCCGGCATTGTGCAAAAAGTGCCCCTTCTACTCTCCAGTTCAATTCGATCGCATGGAAACGACCGAATCTTATTTTCCAAAAACGGATCAAGGGGCTCCAGAATCAACTTCATAGGCGTCCTATTAACGAAAACGAGCGGGTTAAAAAAAAGAACTTCAAATATGAGATTAGCTTACGTAACGAAAAATGATTCTACTGATATACATGATTTTTCCGGATTGACCTACTACATAAATCGCGCGTTAAACGACAGCGGCATTCAAACCATACCCATAGGAAACTTGAAAGAGGGATACCATTACCTAACCACTGGAGTAAAAAAAGTCCTATATAAGCGGTTTCTTTCTAAAGAATATGCTAGGAATCTGGATCCCGCCATTCTGAAATATTCATCTATCCAAATTGATCATTCCCTTTCTTCCCTCGAATGTGATGCTGTTTTTGGGCAGGAACCTCTTTTATATTTGCGCACCGAAAAGCCGATCGTCTATTGGAACGACGCTACTTTTGCCGGACTTTACGAATTTGTACCTGAATACAATACGAATTTTTGCGATGAAACAATCCGAAACGGGAACATGGTAGAACAATTGATTCTATCCAAATGCCGTTTGGCCATCTTTAGTTCGGAATGGGCGGCCGATACAGCCCTCAAATACTATGAAGTGGATCCCGTAAAAATCAAGGTCGTGCCATTTGGCGCTAACGTTGAATGCCATCGGGACATTCCGGAAATAAAAAAAATATTATCCAATAAAAATTTCGACGTTTGTAAATTACTGTTCGTGGGTGTGGAATGGTTCCGCAAGGGCGGTGATATGGCGGTTAAAGTCGCTGGGTTGCTTAATAAGATGGGATTACAAACGGAATTACACGTGGTTGGATGCCGCACGCCCAGTAAAATGCCGGATTTCGTAAAGCAATATGGTTTCATATCAAAAAAAACCGAACAAGGACGGAATTTATTAGACGATTTATATTCAAAAGCCCATTTTTTAATTTTGCCCACTAGGGCAGAATGTTGTGCAATAGTATTCGCTGAAGCATCATCCTTTGGTCTTCCATCCTTGGCGACTGATGTGGGCGGCGTTACCACGGCTATTCATAACGGCAAGAATGGTCAAACCTTCTCACCGACTGACGAACCTGAGAAGTATTGCCAATATATATTAAATCTCATGGCAAACAGGCAAGAATACGAACGGATATCCTTGTCCTCCTTTCAGGAATATACCGAACGACTGAACTGGAAAACTGCAGGTCAAAAAATGCATGATTTAATTATTGAATTCTGTGGACCCAAATTAGATCTGGTTTGAATCCGAACAGGTCAGATCCACTAACGATGGCGGATGTGTTAAAAACGGAATCTCAAAAATGAAATTGGCTTATATAACGTATAGCGATTCTTCTGATATACATAATTGGTCCGGAACAACTTATTACACAAGACGTGCGTTTAACGACAGTGGCATTCAAACCATACCCATAGGGAACTTGAAAGAGGGATATCATTATCTAACCACATGTATTAAAAAAGTCATGTACATGTTGTTTTCCTCTAAATACTACTCAAGGCATCTGGATCCCTCCGTTAGTAAGTATTTTTGTGCTCAAGCTGAAAAATCCCTTTCATCCATCGAATGTGATGCGGTTTTTTTGGGGGGCGGAGGGGGATACGTTCCCCTTGCGTATATACGCACAGAAAAGCCAATCGTCTTTTGGCATGACTCCACTTTTGCCGGCATGGGTGAATTTCCACCCGGATGTACAAATTTTTGCGATGAAACATTGAGGGACGGGAATAGGATGCAACAATTGCTTTTATCCAAATGCCGTTTGGCTATCTTCAGTTCGGAATGGGCGGCCAGTACAGCCCTCAAATATTATGACGTTGATCCCGCAAAGGTAAAGGTTGTGCCGTACGGGGCAAATATTGAATGTCATCGGGACGTTCTGGAAATCAAAAAAATATTTTCCAATAAAAATTTTGACGTTTGCAAATTACTCTTCGTAGGCATGGATTGGCTCTGGAAAGGCGGAGATGTGGCAGTTAAAGTCGCTGAACTGCTCAATCAGCGGGGGGTACAAACCGAATTACACGTGGTTGGATGCCGCCCGCCAGGTGAAATGCCCGACTTCGTGAAGCACTATGGTTTCATATCAAAAAAAACAGAACAAGGACGGAATTTATTAGACGATTTATATTCAAAAGCCCATTTTTTAATTTTGCCAACCAGGGCAGAATGTTACGGGATAGCATTTGCTGAGGCATCATCCTTTGGTCTTCCGTCCATGGCAACGGACGTGGGTGGTGTTACCACAGCTATTCATAACGGCAAGAACGGTCAAACCTTTACACTGACCGACGATCCTGAGCGATATTGCCAATATATCTTAAGTCTCATGTCGGACAGGCAAGAATACGAACGGCTATCCTTGTCCTCTTTCAAGGAATATACCGAACGATTAAACTGGAAAACCGCGGGCGAAAAAGCGCGTGATATAATTCTTGAATTCTGCGGTCCAAGATAGAAAAGGCTGTTAATGTAAGAACCTTTTTGAACGCGTTTTTTTATGCATTATCTTTTCCTCCCTTCTACGATCACGACATCTTCAGTGCATTGCTGTTCAATTCGCGTGATGTCATCTATTTCACTTTCGAAGGCATTTTTGCTAATCGTAGTGAATCCTATATCATTTAAAATCTCTATAAGCCTAGTTGCGTCATACATACATTTTGCAGGAAATTGTATAAAAGGGTAGAGTTGATTCTTTATCCTGTTTGCATGATGACCCTGTAATACGCAGAGTTCGCCAATGAAATCATCCGCCGGAAGTTTTCCAGTAACGTATTCATTCACAATGTAACGGAGATCCCAGATGAGCATTCTGATTAATCCATCCTTTTTCAACACCCGATGGCATTCAGTCAAAAATGTACGGCCTTCGTCTCGTGTAAAGTACTCCAGGACAAAAGAACTGTAAACAACATCAATAGATCCATCAGTCCACGGGAACCTCTTGGTCAAATCGTGTATATAAATTCGACTATCCCAGTTGAGATCGAATAATTTCAATTTCCTGTTTATCATAGTAAACAATGGGATTTTTGCGAATTGCGCCCCAAGAGAATAATCAACATTGACCCAACCATCAGGCGCTTGAGAACCGCATCCAAGATTCAATTTCATATTCCATTCCTATTTAGAGCCTAGGCACTGTGAATGTACTGGCCATTGATGTACATAATACGTGCTGCGCAATAACAACATTTGTAAAAAAGCAGAACTTTGTTTTTATTCCTTTGTCTTGCTTGCCCTTCAAAGGAAAATATTTTTCCATTACAACACCTAATGCAATGAGTGTTCCCTGAATCAGATTTTTAAGATTTTGTATAACTCAATATCACTTATTTCGAATCAATTGAATTCTCCTGAACGATAGGCCAAAGAAGAGAAGTAAAATTAAAATCTCGCTCAACAAATTGATGATGGCAGCGCCCATCATTCCGAATTTCGGAATGAAAAGAAGATTCATCCCAAGGGAAATAATAGCCGTACAAATCATGCTTATTGACACGAATTTATCGTAAGAGTGGTCAGTCATCAAACCCCAACCAAAAATGCCATTGAGGAGAGCTATAATTTTCGAAAGAACTAAAATTGCGCAAGGCCAAGCGGCTTGTGCAAAGGAATGACCGAAAACATAAGGATAGAAGAATGGAATGAAAATGAACCCGCATAGAGCAGTGACAAATCCCCCGGATGAAAAAAGGGTTGTAAGTTTTAATTGCCGCCTCCAGAGTATCTCTTCACTCTGTTTTCGCCATTCGATAAAACGCGGATAAAGAATAGCGGGAATGATGGTAAAAAAAGCTTGCGCAGCGTTCGTCACAGAAACAGCAGTTCTATATTTACCAAGTTCCTCCACCGAATACAACCACCCCAAAAGTGGTTGTTCAAATGTTGTGTAGACATAAACGGCAAGCGCTGACACGAAAAGCCATCGCGAATTGAGGATCAAATCCTTAATGTCCCTAAATAAATCAAACCTAAAAAAGGGTCCCTTGAGTGTGGTGAGTTTGTAAATAGCCCGCCAAAAAACGAAGGTTAATACCAAAGCTGCAATGGAATTGACCAATAAATCATCACCAGCCGACATACCTGGCTTAAACCAAACAAGATAAATAACTGCCGCCAAGGCCGGTTGGATGACCTCGATAGTCGATTGAAAATGCTGTTTTTCCTCCGATTGAAAAATCCAACCCGGTTGCATGGAGTTTAAAAGAATAAGCGGAAGGAAAAACCAACCGGCGAAATGATATTCACTCGGAACCCATTTAAACGCCATAAAAAATGTTGCTATCAGACAAAAGCCAAAGGCGATCAACAACCAAAAGCCATGCGAAGCTTGGACAATTCTGTCCCTTGTTTTCGAATCATGGGCATTTTTGTATTCACGAACCAGCACAGTAGGAAAAATCATTTCCATGGGAAGCATTGCCAGTCCAACGATGTTTTGAACCATTCCCGAAATACCTAGATTGTGGGGTCCAAGACAACGGGCCGCCCATATCGAACCCGCCGCTCCGAAAGCCATGCCCAGGATTATTGTTCCCGACATGATGATGGCCTGGTTCAGCACGTGTTTTTTGGAAAGAATGCTCGCGAGGGATTGGGAAAAAAGGTTTTGAAATTTGTTAATGTCGGTTTTCATGCAATCAATGTGTTTTATAAACAAGGCACAGATACTTATCAATTCTTGAAACAACTTGATTGGCTATTGATTGTCAAGTAACTTTTTGTTTTATGGCTTTCACCACTATAGTCATCTGATAATCCGCGTCTTTTAAAAATAACTCTTCCCTCGTAAGTTCTTCTGCAGCTATACCTTCTAGAAATGCAATGCTTGAAAGTACATTTCCATAAAAATCTACATCGACATTTCCTTTTCCAAAAATCTCTTCAAAAGCTTTTTGAATTGATAGGGTCGTAAATCGCCAATAATCTCCCCATCTTTGCTTATCATCTCTGCATATCTGGGATATACCGGGCACTGTTGCCAAGACTATTCCACCTACTTTAAGCATGGCATATATACCATTGATCGCAGCTTTAAAATCGTAAATTAAGTGCAGTGTCTGGGTACAGATGAAGCAATCAATTCTATTATGAGGCAAAGTTTCAAATTTTGATAAGTCAGCTACAATAGTAGCAAGGGGATTGTCATTTGAAACATCTAATATCTCATATTTGGCAATATTGTTGCCATATTTTTTTGAATATGTTGCATCATCTACCTCACACACTGTTCCAGTTATGACTGTCCGATTTTTTTCTAAGAAATCTTCGATATACAATCGATCAATTGGTGTTCCGCGGTCAAATCCGTTGATGCTAGAAACCGGTCGAGTCGAACGAAGATTTTTCCAATGCGGTCTATCAAATAACCTAGTGAGTATTTTCATAAACCTATTTTGGATTTGCATTAACCGTTTGAACCTTCTGAGGATTTGCATTAACCATTTGATCTTTTTGAACCTTTCACGAATTTTGATTATCCTTTTAAAAATATTCATAGTAAGTACCCCAAATGGAAATATTTCAACACAAATTCAAAATAAGATCTATAATAAAAAGTATTATTTATGATATTTGCTGTGTCAAATCCTTCATCGCATCATATGGGAAAACTAGAGCGATGGAGTAAAAAGATAGCCGCGCTCTCGGTTGTGTTCTGGTGCATTGAGAATAAATGCGCTATTACCGTAATCGAATTCACGCACCACTGCGAGCTTTAATGAATCTGCACACTTCAAAAAATCCTTCACATTAAGACACCAGCCGAGATACTCGGTGTTATAACCATATAGATAAGGACGTTGTACAAAGACGAAAGAGTCCGCAGTCTGGATTACGGGGAGCCGCGCGATATACAAATGAGACAATGTAACGGTTGCCAGTTTTTCTAAAATTTCCGGCCAATTTTTACTATACTGGAAGGAACCACTCGCGATTACAAGATCATACTTTCTTTCAAAGCATGTGTCATCGGTATAGAAGTGCTGGCATGGGAGTAGCTCGCGGCCAAGTGCGGCTAATTTCGGCAGATCCTTGCAGTGGTAGTCTATTGTAACACCCGGAAGTAATGCTTTTGCCAATAAATAATAATGGCCTATTCCACCTCCCCAGTCCAGTATCGAAATTTCCTTTTTAGCCCGAGAGGCAAGACAGAGCACATAGCCAAATGACATTATGACATTATGCGAATAGAGATCGGTATCGGACATCAAGTCTGACTCATGCGAAAAACCCAGCGGGCCTGAACCTTCCGCCATGCTTACGAACTTTTGCCACTTTAGCCTATAAACGGCAGCGACATCCTCAACATCCCATCCTCGTATGGCCGAGTGATTCTCTGCGTAAGGCCATCCTTCCGGAATATATTCATACTGAAAGAGGCGTTTAATCGCTCGCAATGGAATCAATCGAAGGACTTCTTTGATCCTAAACATATTGAGAACATACATTATTATTCTCATATGTTTTTTGAGGAATCTTTTTGTGTACGAACTTTTTTCGATCATCGAGGCTTCGTCAAAGTTTTTATGAGAAATTGATGATAATATACAAAAAGTTCTTTATATATTATCTTATGGATGTTCCATGCTTATTAGATATTCAGCCAAAGACTAATGCGCCTCTGGCGCAAAAGTGATTTCTAAAAGTATATGCTCTTCACTCTAATATTTTTAATATCTCAAAAATTATAAACATTTCGTGGTGGACAACTTGACTTTATGCAAACACAAACGATAACTGTAGCAAACTTTACGGAATCTTTTTCCAATAAAAAAATTTTAATTACTGGTGGGTTAGGTTTTATTGGCTCAAATTTGGCGAAAATACTTGTAGAAATTGGGGCGCAAGTAACGCTCGTTGATAATCTTATGCCGGAATATGGCGGGAATATCAAAAATATTTTCAATTTTAAAGATAAGATCAAAGTAAATATTGCCGACGTCAGAGATGAAGACAGTATGCATTACTTAGTTCGAGATATAGATTATTTATTTAATTTGGCCGGTCAAACGAGTCATCAAGATTCAATGTCGGATCCATATACGGATTTGGATATAAATACAAAGGCGCAATTGTCGATTCTTGAAGCGTGTCGAAAAAATAACCCTGAAATTAAGATTGTCTTTGCGAGCACCCGACAAATATATGGCAAGCCGTTGTATTTACCCGTGGATGAAAAGCATCCTCCAAATCCGATCGATGTAAATGGTATTAACAAACTCGCAGGAGAGCAATTTCATATTCTCTATAACAATGTGTATGGCATTCGATCGTGTGCTTTGCGTTTGACAAATACCTATGGCCCGGGAATGAGAGTTAAAGATGCACGTCAAACATTTGTTGGAATATGGATTAAAAATGTTTTAACAAATAAACCATTACTTATTTACGGAAACGGAAAACAAATAAGGGATTTTATATATATAGATGATGCAATCACTGCGCTATTATATGCCGCACTTTCACCATCGACCGAAGGAAAGGCACTCAATGTAGGCGGCATGGAGAAAATGGATTTATTGACACTGGCAGATTTGATCGTGAAAATAAATCAATCAGGCACCTCTCAAATAGTACCATACCCTCCGGAAGAGAAAAAAATAGATATCGGAGATTACTATACTGATGATCATCTCTTTCGCTCATTAACGTGTTGGCAGCCTACGGTCGTACTTGCAGAAGGGCTAAAAAGAACAATTGAATTTTATAAATCTAACAGCGAATATTATTTTTAAGGATAAGCATGGTTAAGATATTACCCGTTAATCCGGTTTGTGAATATCTTCTTTTTAAAGACGAAATAGAGAATGCTCTGAAGGAAGTTTTACATAAGGGCGAATATATTCTCGGCGAAGAGGTCTCTTCATTTGAAAAAGAATTTGCTTGCTATGTTGGGTCTCAATATGCGGTCGGCGTGGGATCCGGAACGGATGCACTCTATTTGGCATTGATAGCGAACAATATTGGGAAAGGCGACGAAGTAATTACCGTATCTCATACGTCTGTTGCAACAGTTGCAGCCATTGTTCAAACGGGGGCTGTTCCCGTCTTTGTCGATATTGACCCATCAACGTACACCATGGATGAGTCAAAGATTCTCGCGCGGTTAAGTAAGAAGACAAAGTGTATTCTTCCGGTTCATTTATACGGGAAACCTGCAAAGATGAATCGCATCCTTGAAATTGCAAAAATGAACGGGGCTTTGGTCATCGAGGATTGTGCTCATGCACATGGATGCCGATACGCGGGGCATCATGTCGGGACATTCGGTGCTGCAGGTTGTTTTAGTTTCTATCCGACAAAAAATCTTGGGGGGTTCGGAGACGGGGGAATGGTGGTTACGAATTCTAAGGAGATATATGATAAGGTCATTCTCTTGCGACAATATGGATGGAAAGAAAGATATATTAGTTCCTGCCGCGGTTGGAACTCTCGGCTTGATGAAATACAAGCGGCAATTCTCAGGGTAAAATTAAGACATCTTGATGCCTTAATCGCTCAAAGAATGAATATAGCGGGAAAATATCTTGCCGAAATATCCAATAAAAAAGTGATGAAGCCGTTCGTGGGAAATGAAATGCATGTGTTCCATTTGTTTGTCGTTCGTTGTTCAGACAGGGACGCATTAAAGAATTACTTGCAAGACAAAGGTATTGGAACGCTAATACATTATCCGGTGCCGGTTCATTTGCAGCCCGGATATTTCGATAATTCTATGGATTTATTAAACACTGAAAAAGCTTCAAGAGAAGTATTGAGCTTACCACTCTATCCTGGATTGGATGATCAAGCGGTGAATTATATTATCGAAAACATTAATTCATTTTAAGCGGATTATTTTTGTGAATTGTGAAGACTGTAGCTAAAAGGCAATGAGTTGAAACACTTCTGCACTTATTTTGATAAAGCATATTTACCGCAAGGAATATCATTATACCAATCTCTGATTACTCACGAAAAGGATTCATTCCTACTTTGGGTTCTGTGCCTTGATGATGTTACCTATCAAGTCCTTTCGAGCTTAAAACATAAAAATGTGAAGTTAATATCCCACGGCGAATTTTTAGAAAAAATGCCAAAACAACGAGAAACATTTAGGAATCGTTCCTTAATTGAGTATTATTACACTTGCACTCCGAGTTTGCTCCAGTATATCTTTCGTGAAATGGGGAATGCCTATTCCATTACCTATATAGACGCCGACATGTTTTTCTTTATGGATTCAGGGGAATTGTTCAATGAAAATGAAAATGCTGATGTTGTCATAGTCCCGCATAATTTTGAAAATGCTAAAAAAGAACTAGAACTCTATGGACACTATAATGTATGCTTTGTTCATTTCCATAATACTGAGAATGGAATAGCCTGTTTGAATTGGTGGGCAGAAATGACTTTTATAAGTACTCAGAGGGGAAATGGCGTTTGGGGAGATCAAAAATATCTTGATGAATTCCCGAGACTATTTAGTAATGTGCATGTCATTCAACATAAGGGTGTTGGTGCAGCCCCGTGGAATATTTCTCAATATACTCTTATAAAGAATAGTTTAGGAATTTGGATTGAAGATGAGCCTTTAATTGTTTATCATTTTGCCAGATTACTCTTTTTGAAGACAAATATTTTTATTCCAGTTCGAAGAATATATCTAAAAAAAAATATTCTGAAGATTATCTATCTCCCATATATAGAGAGCCTAAATAAAGCTTATAATAACATTCGCGCTGTCTTTCCGGGATATCGCGTTTCGTATATTTCACATAATATCCGCGGTATGTACTTAGGATTATTAATGGGACGAGGATTTATTTTGTATAAAAATAAATTAAAACGGATTGGTCTTTCTTGGCCAATAGGTTATGAAAGATAGGTGAACCATTCAAAATAATGAGCTAAAAAGAATACAGCATGAAAGATTTTTATTTTAAAGGCGTTAAGGTGACATCGTGTAATATGAGTTCTGCGACAGCCTTTGCTGTCGACAGTTGTAAGAAAAGCAAATGCGAATATATTTGTGTTATCGATGCCGGTCACATAGTTGTTGCATCACGGAGTTCTCCTTTATTGAAGGAGGCTATTAACAATTCCGCACTCTGCATTCCTGATGGACGCCCACTTTCAATGTTTGCTCGATTGAAGGGTGATATCGAAATAGAAAGGGTCGCAGGGCCGGATTTTATGACAAATGTGCTTAAGTCGACAGAGGGTCACAGAATATCTCATTTCTTCATGGGAGACACAGAGGAAGCACTTGAAAGATTAGTCGGCAAGATCCGAAGAGAATTCCCGAACATTACTATCAGCGGGTGGTTCAGCCCGCCGTTCGGAGAGTGGGGGGATGATACAAACATGCAAATTTTATCTAAGATAAGAGAGTCAAATCCCGATTTCATTTGGGTAAGTCTAGGTAATACCAAGCAAGCAGTGTGGATGTACCGGAATCATGATAAACTAAAACACGGTGTGATTGTGGGCGTGGGCGCGGCCTTTCGATTTTATCTTGGTGATATCAAGAGAGCGCCGAAATTTTTTCAATTTATTGCCCTGGAGTGGTTCTTCCGTTTATTGCAGCAGCCGCGCAAAATGGGGATACGTTACCTGCGAACACTGCCGTTATTTATTCTCTATTTCATTCCGGAACTTTTCAAAAGAAATAAAATTTGATACATAATGGCACATACTTTATCCGCAGAATCAGATCACACATCGCTTTAGGATGTTGTCCACCGGCACAAGAAACATTTTTCCCTTATCAGGTTGCCAATGCTTGATATTGAAAAAATACTAACTTATCATTGGCACATCATTCGGGGGCAGGTTATTACCCAATAGAGGGAAATATTATGAACCTGAAACCTGCGTGGGTAAGAGAAATAAAGTTGTTTGTGTGTAACAAAAACAAAATAATTTCAATAAAGTGTCAGTAAACACTAACCTACTCTTTAGTTAGATTTGAATGTGATGTCCAAAGATCTGAAAATTTTTGATGTCTCTTAAGGGAAAGATTTTTTAAACATTTTTCATGCAGAATTCAGAATGAATATACCTTTCTTAGATCTGAAAGCTCAATATCATTCCATAAAACCTGAGATCGATAGCGCGATTCTTGATATCCTTGAGCATAGTGCATTTGTTCTTGGGAAATCTGTTTCTGACTTTGAAGCAAATTTTGCCAAAGCAATCGATGTCAAACATTGTGTGGCCCTTGGATCCGGAACTGCCGGCAATCATTTGGCGGCTTGGACATTAGGCATAGGACCAGGCGATGAAGTGATTGTTCCTGCTAATACGTTTATTGCTACCGCATGGGGCGCAACTCTTTGCGGTGCAACGCCAGTTTTTGTCGATTGTTCCCCGGAATGCTATAATATTGATCCAGAAAAAATCGAGGACGCAATTACTGCGCGCACAAAAGCTATCGTTGCAGTTCATTTATTTGGTCATCCGGCGGATCTCGATGCTATCCACGAGATTGCGAAGGCCAAAAATATCTACTTGATAGAGGATTGTGCACAGGCGCATTTTGCAGAGTACAAAGGGAAACGCGTGGGCGGTTTGAGTGAGATTGCATCGTTTAGCTTCTATCCCGGAAAAAATCTGGGTGCCTATGGTGAAGGTGGGGCAATAACAACGAATGATGATGATCTGGCAAAAAAGGCGAGAATGATCCGCTCCCACGGCGCTGTAAATAAATATGAACATGAAATATATGGTCACAATTATCGTATGGAAGGGATACAGGGAGCTGTACTCGGTGTTAAATTAAAACATCTGGATGATTGGACGGAAAAACGCCGTAAGGTTGCTAAGAAATACAACGATTTGCTATCAGGCGTTGGAGATTTGATTATTCCGAAAGAGATGCCGTATGGAAAACATGTGTACCAACTATACGTTATTCAAACGGCAAAACGCGATGCATTAGAAAGATATTTATCGGAAAACGGAATTTCTACAGGAATGCATTATCCGATACCGTTGCATTTGCAACCCTGTTTTAGAGAATTAGGTTACAAAAAGGGAGACTGTCCTATTACTGAAAAATTGGCAAAGTGTGGATTGTCTCTTCCTCTTTTTGCAGAAATGTCAGATGAACAATTGCATTATGTGACGAAGGTTGTAAGCGCATTTTTCAAAGGATAACAAATCGTCTGAGTTTTAATCAATATCGATGGGGAAAGAATAGCCTTCCACAATATGAATTCGTTTCTATTAGAGCTTTGATAAGTCATTGAGGAGTGTCGGCTTCCCGCCTTTGATGGCGCCGACAGCGGCGAAAATTAATTCTTTTGTATTGAAATTCTCCTCTTTTCGAATAAATACGTTGTCGTCAAAAAGTGGCGACTCTTTTTTTAAAAATCTTCTTTTCAAGTAAATCGGTATTAGGTACAATTACTTATAACTTATCGAGATCGCCGAAAAAGTCCGTCATTGAATTGTTGATTATCTTCAATATTCAAGTTATTACTGAGTAAAAAAATATTATCATTCTTTCATCAAAAAAGACAATAAAGGCATAAAACTCTTTAAAAAAGCTGCCGCTCTTGCGAGTAATGTATAAGTAAAGAGTCTTAATAATTTTATTTTAAGATAAAATGGTTTCTTATAAGTAGTTTTTGTCTATCTAATCATTTGATATTTTTTGACTCCAATCGTAATTAATAGTAAATAGACATTGTGGTTAAAACAATTCGGGGGGATTTTTAGTGGAGCGCCTTCCGCATATTGCATTACACATCTTGATTAGTAAAAATTTTTGTATTTGCCTTGCAGGATAAATCATATAAGGCCATGCAGATATTGAGATATTCTCTCATGAATATAACATGTAAATGCGGAATGTTTGAATAGCTTTTTCGTCAATTAGGGGATGCAGTATGAAGCAAATCAAAGTTCTTGTCGTCGATGACCAAGAAGATATTCGCCGCGTTGTGATCGATTTCTTAAATCGTCTGCCGAACATCAATATTGTAGGCGAGGCCGTCGATGGCGATGAAGCAATAGAAAAGACTGAAACATTGTCGCCGGATATAGTTCTAATGGATATAGCGATGCCGAAGAAAAACGGGATTGAGGCGACGCGCATCATCAAGCAGCGTTGGCCGGATATTAAAGTTATGATCGAAACAACATACGACAATCCATTGTATCGAATTCAAGCATTAGAAGCAAAGGCGGATGGATTTTTTCTAAAATCTTCCTTGAAGGTCGGAATGGAAGCGGCTTTCGGCATTGTTCAGCCTGCCTATGACGCAAATATTAGACAAAACCATTAGATAAACTTAATAGGAACAAGTTTACAGAACCACTGTTTTTTTATTGCTTTCAAGATATTCTTTGAATCACTAGGCTCTCAGACTACAGAATTGACCTACCTTGAATGATGTGCTTTAGTATTTTTTCATTATCAAGCACTGGCTACCTGATAAGAAAAATAAGTTTCTGGTGCTGGAGGACGGTATCCCAATGCGCATCAAAGTTTTTCCCATAAATTAATAAATCCCAATCGGTGAAAGCTGATTGGGATTCTTCTTTGGACTAAGTAGCGGAGGTAACTCACTAATCGTTGTTGATTCGTTTTGCTAGTTCCAACCACTGCTGCTTCACTAAAAAACTATTTTCCACATTCGTCTCCATTTCCTTGAACATATTGAATGGTACGGTGAACGACAAAAGGTCTTTATCGACGAGTTTGCGAGTGGTGATATCAAAAAATCCAATTATCGCACTCGGATTTTCTTTCTTTGCCTCTGCATATCCAAATAGAATTGATTGACATCCTGCACTAAACGGTACAATGACGCAATCCTTCCTTGCATGGTCATAATTAGCAAGAACGATAAGTGCGGATAATTGGTCTGGATTGACAAGGAACAGGATCAGCAATGGTGAATCATTCTCATCGACATCTTTTAAGGGCTTAAAAACGACATATTCGGTAGGAATTTGTGTGAGTGGAAGCGACTCAACAAACTGTTTCGCAAGTTCGGGTGTTTTAAAGTACCGCTCGCCTTCAGTCAAAGAACTACGATGTCCACGATATGTCTCTAATCCATTATTCCCATTTGAAAGTAAATGTTCAATGGGGAAATCATTATAGCCATTCTCGAGTCCTAGTCCAACAGAACCCCCAACGCATCCAACGGTTGCTTTATCAAAGACGGCGGTTCTGCCTTTCGAGGCAGCGACAAGCATAGCTGTGACACAACCCCAACGATTTTCCTTGAATTGGAGTGTGTTTTTTGGCTTTTGGTCTGTCAATATGATAGCAACAGGTGAGCTTTTAAGTTTCAAGGAATGTGCAATTTTACTTAGCATGCGGTTTGGCGGAAATCGTTTGCCAAAATGGTATTGAGATTTCATTTTAATCGCAATAATAAAAAATCCTCACCAATTTTCATCGATAAGGATTCTTCTTTAGTGTGTGTAGCGGGGGCAGGACTTGAACCTGCAACCTTCGGGTTATGAGCCCGACGAGCTACCAATTGCTCCACCCCGCGATCTTTTGTTACTTAATATACAACCATTTTGATGCCTAGTCAAGATGCTTTTTTCTATGAATGTTTCGGCTGGTTTGTCAAGAAATAAACAGATATATAAAAATTTGTTAAAGACGTTCCGTCCTGTTGCCATCCTGAAAATTATGTAATGAGTGTAATGTCTAAAGATTTTTCTTATCTGATTTCTGCATCCTGCTTTTCGCTGCTTCAAACATTACTAGCGCTCCTGCTACGGATGCATTGAGCGATTCAATCTTTCCATGCATCGGAATCCTGACTAAAAAATCGCATTTCTCTTTAACTAACCGACGAATACCCTTTCCTTCATTCCCGATGACGATAGCAAGCGAGCCGCGATAGTCATGCCCGTAGTAAGGTTTATCGCTTTCTATTTCGGTTCCAACAATCCATACCCCAGCTTTTTTCAGCTCATCTATTGTTTGGGCGATGTTGGTAACGCGTGCAATTGGAAGATGTGCAGTCGCACCGGCTGATGTTTTTGCAACAGTAGAATTGATCGATGCGGCATTGTGGAGTGGAATGACGATACCATGCATACCAGCACATTCTGCAGAACGAATAAGTGCGCCAAGATTGTGCGTATCTTCAATTTCATCGAGTATAAGAATGAACGGCGGCTCGTTCTTCTGTTTAGCAACGGCAAGAATTTCTTCAATCTCCGCGTAACGGTAAGAGTCGATGATAGCGATAATGCCCTGCGTCAACGTGTCGCCGGCTAATTCGATAAAGCGTTCTTTGTCTGTTTCTTTTACAGGAATAGCAAGTTTTCGTGCAAGTTGTTTTGCTTGATCGATGTGGCTTCCGGTTGTCCCATGCAAAATCAATATTCGTTCGATTGGCTGGCGCGATTTGAGGGCCTCCAGCACCGGTTGTCTGCCAATGATAAGGTTGTCCATGCTAATGCCACTTCTATTAGTTGTATTATTGAGGGATGGTGCTAGTTTCCAATTTGAATATTCTTGGACGCAAACGCATAGTAATCTTTTTAAAGTAGCACTATTTTACTGTCGATGTTTTTGTGAACTTCCACCAGCCGAATAATCCTATTGCAATAAGAACCGTTGCAATTAGCTGTGCTTCGCTTAAGCCAAAAACAATTCTTGGATTGGGACGGAGAAATTCAATTGCGAATCGTTCTATTCCTGCTAACATCAAGTAAGCCATAAAGAGCTTTCCGACGGGTGCTATTTTCTTACGTAAACGCCAGAGGAGCCAGCACATCAAAGCGCAGATAATGAATTCATATACTGGCGTTGGATGACACGGAATATTGTTGGGAACAATGCCGCCGGGAAACCGGCTAGTGATTTCCGGAAAATCTCTGAATGCAGCCGATGGCGGATAAGTTCCTTTGGAATAATCTGTACCCCATGGGAGTGTTGTCGGAAAACCGTAATCTCCATCTCCGGCAAGGTGACAGCCAAGGCGCGCTATGCCGTAACCAAGCATCAAACCGGGAGCAATTGCATCACCAATCGTGAAAAATGGAATTTTTTTTCTTCTTCCATACATATAAATAGAAAATGCTGCGAGCAGAAATCCGCCGTAAAAAGTCAGTCCGCCGGGATTGAATGCCATACCGATAGGATCGACGATAAAAGAAGGCCAATTTTCAATCAAATAGAGAATTTTAGAACCGGCAACGCCGGCAGCAAGCGCAATGAATGTGATATTATTTGCAATATTCGGATCTAATTTACGACGTTTGAATTCACTGGCGAGCAGATAGCTGCCTGCAAGGAAACCGAGGGCTAGCATTAATCCATAGCCATACACGGTGAATGGTCCAATTTGGAAAAGTCGAGGGCACATAGTTACTCAAGTGAAAGGTTAAAAGTGATACATAAAAAGTTAAAAGAAAATAAATTAAAAATAATTATGAAAGACTCACCGGATCGCTGGAGACAAGGATGAACGGAGCTCTCGGCTTGTGTATAATATCGATCTTTGCTTGTGAAATTTGCACCGAAAATTCATTTACTGTCTTGTCCTGTTTAATTACTGTTAATTTGTATAATCCATCAAGATTCGCATAATCACATCGTCCTTGCGCAGGCCCGGTCTGCGGCATTAACAGTTCTGGGATATGCAGACCGGTGATTCGCAAATTGATTCCATTGCCGACAAGTTCGTCGTCTAATAGAATCTCATACCGGAAGCTGACAAAAATTTTGGTGGTCTGCACGAGAAACACTACAACGTCTCGCTTTGTCTTCTCGTTGTAGTGGTGAAAAATATTAAGCGTGTAATCTGGATCACGTTTTCTTTTGTTTGCCATAATCAAGAGGGTATCTCGATCTTTTCGAGCGAGATAGTAGTCTCTTCGCCAGTGAGCATGTTCTTCAGTTTGGCGATTTTTGTTTTCAGTTCCTGTTCTCCAACCACGATTGCATACTGCGCATGCTGGCGATTTGCTTCCCTCATTTGGGATTTCACGCTTCTACCAAGATAATCAACTTCCGCACAGATGCCTTGCCGTCGCAATTCATTTGTTTTTAGAAATGCCCAGATACGCGCTGTTTCATCTAACCCAACGAAGTAGATAACCGGAGTAGATGAAATGATTTTATTCTTGTCAAGTTTGGCAAGTACAATCAGCAGGCGTTCGATGCCGGCAGCGAACCCGACGCCTGGTGTCTGTTTTCCACCAAGTTCTTCGACCAGCAAATCGTATCTGCCGCCACCGGCGAGTGCGTCTTGAGAACCAAGAGCAGTACTGGTGATTTCAAAAGCTGTCTTGGTATAATAATCTAATCCGCGGACAAGTCGTCCGTCAACTTCATAAAGAATGTTGAGCGCATCGAGAAGCGAGCGGACTGATGCAAAATGCACCGTACATTCCTCGCACAAATGTTCATTCATCAGCGGCATGCCGGTAGTCAGTTCCTTGTCTTTCTCATCCTTGGAATCGAGCACGCGAAGTGGATTTTGCTCTACGCGTAACTGGCTATCGTGAGAGAGCTGTGTAAAGATGCTCCGTAATTCTTTTTGCAGAAGTTGTTTATAAGAAGGTCGGCACTTTTCGCATCCAACCGAATTAATTTTCAGTGCAAAGTGATTGATGCCAAGCTGTTTGTAGATTTCAAGCGGCAGCGCCATCATCTCCACATCAAGCTGCGGTGACGATGCACCGATTGCTTCCGCACCGAACTGATGAAATTGCCTTAATCGTCCGGCTTGCGGGCGTTCCTGCCGAAACATTGGTCCTATGTAATACACTTTTGTGAGTGGTGATTGTTCGCCAAGATTATTTTGAATGTATGCCCGAAGTGTAGCAGCCGTCCCTTCAGGACGGAGCGTGATGCTTTCTTCGCTACGATCAAGAAAAGTATACATTTCCTTGCTGACAATATCGGTCAGTTCACCGATGCTGCGGGCGAATAATCCCGTTTGTTCAAATGCGGGTGTGCGAATTTCCTGATAATTGAAGTTTTGCATCACGCGGCGGATTACAGATTCCACGTGCTGCCAGCCAGCAGTTTCTTCCGGCAGAATATCTTTAGTGCCTTTAATTGTACGGAATTTCACAAAACAGCCCTTCTTGCAATGTCAATGTAAATCGATAAGCAGGACATCAGTATAAAGCGTGGAAACACGGCTGACGAATCTATCCTTCGGAAATAGTCGCCTCTTCCTGGCGAAAAATTTCTAGAATATCTTTTGAAGTTTCTGCCTCGAGGAGGCGTTTTCGGAAATCTTCCTTATTCATCAAACGTGAGATGCGGCTAAGGAGCTTGATGTGAGGACCGACCATATTGTCACGACCTACAAGAAGAAACACTAACCGCACCGGTTGATCGTCAAGCGATTGATAATCGATGGGCTGTGCAGTAACTGCGAATGCTGCAACAATGTCGTTGACAGCATCTGTTTTACCATGCGGGATCGCGAACCCAGAACCAACACCGGTGGACATGATTTTTTCTCGTTCAAAAATTGCCGTACGCATGCGCTCCTTGTCGACAACCTGCTTTTGAGTCCCGGCAAGTTCGATCATCGCATTGATTATTTCCTCCTTCGTAGCACCTGGAAGATTAGTTCGCACGACCGCTTCGTTTAAAATATCAGTAATCTTCATTCATATCTCCAAATTTGCAAATCCGCATAGGAAGAGTTGACTTCCACCTCTCATGGCATTCATATGAAAGATTGTAGAATTTCTTTCAAAATACAAATGAATTTACAACTCCTACTTCTGCTCGCCGTCAATCCATTTTTTTATTTTAGATTCGTATTCATCAGCAATCCGTTGTGCCACAGCAATATCAATAGATTCCGCGTTAATATGGAATACAGGACGCGCGCGATCG
>Ga0182027_10000528_pt1 | contig 65948 bp, 56 predicted proteins | sample 712E1DmetaG_FD_121300 | JGI IMG/M metagenome (GOLD analysis project Ga0182027, IMG submission 121300) | Permafrost microbial communities from Stordalen Mire, Sweden - 712E1D metaG (Illumina Assembly) | ecosystem: Environmental > Terrestrial > Soil > Wetlands > Permafrost | place: Sweden...
GTTAGGGGGAAATTCCCGCTAAATCTTTGGGTTTAAACGACTTAGAGGTAAAATATTTATTCCTCAATGACTTAGCTGGCTTTTTTGGCTTGGCGCTGGGTTTCGGCAGCGGGCTCCCGCTTCGCTCACGCCCGCTAACCGCCTCAAGTTTTCAAAGAGCGCAACTAGTGGGGCCGGAGCAAGCTTCGAGGGCCGTCCTGGTGGACGGGCGCACCTCGGCCCTGACTCACAGGTCGATCTCGATTGTCGCCGACGGGCGGTTGGAAGTCTGTGATGCTGCTCACTGGGCGTTTGTGATGAAAAAAAGTCAAAGGCCCCGCCCTTCGCTTCGCGATAGGACGGGCCACCCGCCGATCCGCGTGGTGTCCAATGGGGCAAACACAAAAGGTGGGGAACTAGTGTGGGGAATTAGTGTACTTCTGATACCTTGCGCAAGATTACGAAAGGCATAGTCTGGAAGCTGGCCGGTCGTTCAAGGGATAGGACACCGGAGTGCAAGTGATGCTCCCTCGGTTCGTGGGTGACGGCCCTCGTCCTAGGTTCTTGCAGGCACGCTGCGGAAACGCGGGTTCGAGTCCCGCCCGGCCTCTAAACTCTACCGCACCTGCTGCGGAGGAGCCAAACGCAAAAGTACCTCCCTCCTAGTTCCCCGCCCATGGACACCACAAAACTCATTCCACCGCCAGCGGCGGAACCGGGCAGCGTAGCAACCCAAGGCCAACAGCAGCGACCGTGAGTAGAATAATCTTGGAGGGACACCACTACACTTCCAAGTCCCCCACGCTCCCGCCATTTGACGGGTTCACGGGCAAGCGCGATGCCCAGGAAGATCGACCTAGAAGCGCTCAGGAGAAAATCCGCAGAAGAGCTAGCCACGGCGCTGGAGCGGTACGAAGTCACAAAGGGCTTGCACTACTCCTGGCGCCGCTGGACCGCGAGGATGACTGCAGTTGACATTCACGCAGTCTGGGAACGCTACGTCGAGACCCGGCTCGTGGCCGCTCTAAACCATAGTCCACAGCACTTCCTCGAAGGGCAGAACATCGCGAGCGTCACCAGAATTCCCCCCGGACTTGCGCGATATATTGTCCGCGGAGGCCGTAACTTCACCGACTTCAGATCGACGGGCGACCTAATGAGCAAGGCAGACCACTTACTCGGAAAGGACGCGAATCCCTTCAAGTCTCTAACCACCAAGGACCGTTCGTTCATCGACTGCCTCGCTGCGATTCGCAACCACGTGGTACACGGCAGTGATGCTTCCATCGCTGCATACAGGCGAAGCCTAAAGGCGGTTTTTGAGATCAAGACGGCGCCCGGGCCCGATGAATTTCTAAACGCAAAGGACAACTGGACTCCGAGCCCAGCACGCTACAAGAGTCGGTTACACGTCCTCGCAGAAGTCATCGCGAGGACAATCCAGAACACCTAGTCACATCCCTTTTGTCCGGTGCCGGGTTGCCCCCCGTTCGTTTCTTGACGAGTGGGATTCCACGGTCGTCTCCCGGTGGAGATTTTCTTGCGGGCTGAGATGACTCGTCATGCCCAGGATGCAGCGATGATCCCATCACCCACCCTTTTCGCAAAGGACGCGAAAAAAATGGGGCAGCCGCTTTCTTTACCTCCTCAAAACTGGGCGAGCTCGACGGCTGCTTCTGAGAAGCTGGGGGGGATTTCGAGCTCTCCCCGGCGGAACGCAACACGGGTCACGGGGAGAACGCCTTGATCCTTTACCGGCAGTGTCGGATCTGTAGGGGTCCTTCGACTACGTAGCTGCTTCGCTTCGCGAAGCGGCTACTCCGCTCAGGATGACAAATAGTGGTGGGCGACTGTTCGCGGGGGATGACAATTTATGGGGCGTCGGATTGGAATCGGTTCAACTGCGAGGAGTGGAGCGCCCGTAAGAAACTCGGCATTCCCTTTGCCGAAGCAGGACGCTCCCACTCCTCACTCCCTTGGACCTGACCCGACCGCCCCGCTAGGCGACACCGAGGGGAAGGCGTTTGCAGAGCCGGAGAGTCGCGAGAGATGCGGCGACGATACGCCAATCCTTTTCCGGTGGAGCGAGTTTGCGTTTTCTGTCCGGAATTCGTAACAGCAGGGGCAGATCACCGTTTGGCAGGGGAATCGTGGAGGGAGTGGATCGGAGTCAGCGAAAAATCCCACGGTGCTGGCGGTCGTGGAATCCCACCCTTCATAAGGACGAAGGGTGGGGCACCCGGCTTTACCGGCAGTGTCGGATCTGTAGGGGTCCTTCGACTACATAGCTGCTTCGCTTCGCGAAGCGGCTACTCCGCTCAGGATGACACGTTTATGTGAGGATGTGGAGAAAGGCTCAGTCACTTCAACCACCGTCACTCGCGCTCCGACAGCTTTCTTACGGCTTTGGCAATCTCCGGCAGCTTGGCGTAGGCGGCGCAGCACTTTAGCCACAGGCGATGATCGATGGCGGGAGCGCCGCTGACCATGGCTCCGGCGGGAACGTCGTGGGGGATGCCGCTTTGCGCTATGGCGATGGCTCCATCTCCGATTTTTACGTGGCCGCTTACGCCTACTTGTCCGGCCAGGATTACGTGGTTGCCTACGTCGGTGGTTCCGGCGAGGCCTACCTGGGCGCAGAGCAGAGTGTCGTGTCCTATGGTGCAGCTGTGGCCTACGTGGACCAGGTTGTCCAGTTTCGCGCCTCGTCCTATGCGGGTCTCGCCTATGCTGGCGCGGTCGATGCAGGTGTTGGCCTGGAGTTCGGCGTCGCTCTCAATCACGACGTTGCCAGACTGGACGATTTTGTGCCAGTGGGCTTTGTCGTCCTTGGCGAAGCCGAAACCGTCGCTGCCTACTACTACTCCGTTTTGCAGTAGAACGTTGTCTCCCAGTTGGCAGAATTCTCTTACTACGGCGTGGGCGTGGGCGAAGAAATTGTTGCCGATGGTTACTCCGCGATAGATGACTACGTGGGCCAGCAGGACGGCGTTGTCTCCGATTGCGGCGTCTTCGTCGATCACTACGTACGGGCCGAGGTGCGCATTCTTGCCGACTGTGGCCTTCGGATGAACTACGGCGGTGGGATGGACTCCGGGGGCATAGCTTGGCGGCTGGTAGAAAAGTTCTATGGCTTTGGCCCAGGCTAGATATGGATTCTGGCTGCGCAGCATGCCTGTCTTAATGGCGGGGAAATCCTCGGCTACGATCACGGCTGAGGCTTTCGTGGTCTTCGCGGCGGCGTTGTACTTGGGATTGGAGACGAAGGTCAGCTGTCCGGGACCAGCGTGTTCGATGCCGGCTACGCCGGTGATTTCGGTTTCGGGAGAAGCGTTGTCGAGGCGGGCGTTTAGGGCGGTGGCGATGTCGGCTAGTTTCATAAGCGGGGTCCGGGAGAATTGTAGTGTGTCAGGTCTCAGGTGTTAGGTCTCAGGTCTCAGGAAAAACAGGATCAATCCACTTTACCGTGAATCCAAGAGCGCTTTTGCCGAGACCTGAGACCTAGTTACTGTTCGAACAACGTTACTTGCCTGGTGTCGGGCTGGCCGCCTTTGCGGCGGCGGTTGGCTGAACCTATGACGGCCAGCACGGTTACCGACGTCAGTGCTTCTCTGGGTACGAACACACGCTGCGTATTCGAGCGCAGGTCGGGAGGATTCATCAGGAATCCTTCGGCGGGATTCTGGGTTAGGTCGTTGGGCAGGATGCCTTCAATCACTTCGTTGTCTTTAAACTTGAGGCGCACCCACAGGCCTTCGGTCCGCGGACGGGTTGTGAAAGTCTTGCGGAGCATCAAATCGGTGTCGGAAAATTCACGAACAAAATAAACGGCCTTGATGTCGCGGAGGTCGATGGCGACAACGTTGCCGGAAGTGTTGAGCAGTTCGAGTTTGCCCTCGACTACGAAGTCGGCGGGCGCGACGTAACCGCTGACCGAGTCGCGGTCGTGTTTCCGCACGATCACTTTCTTGTGGGTCGAGGGCATGGGTTCAAAGCGAATCGGCAATCCCACTCATTCGCAAAGAACGCGAATGAATGGGGCACACGCGGCTCCAGATGCGATTCTCGCACTTTCCCGATGAAATCGGATAGTTTGTGCCTTCGCAGTAGCCAAACGGTAAACCTTGTGTTATTTTCTGTAGTTTGCTGAAATCGCGAGTTTGCGGTATAAGTCTAATGTATAGAGGGAGTTAGATTCCGCCGATGAGCGACTTGGCAAATTTCGGTGGGTTCCCTGTGGAAAACCTGTGAAAAACGCCTTGGCCGAGCCCCGCGAAGGGCCACCGCACGGCGACTAGGAAGGCATGGCCGACTACATATATACGCTGGAAACCCGGCTCTCGCCGGATCAACAAAAGGCAGTAGCTCTCGTCCTAGACGCCGCTAAGGCGGCGGGGATGAACCTTTATCTCACCGGTGGCGCCATCCGCGATCTCGTCACCGGCTTTCCCATACGCGATCTGGATTTCACGGTGCAGGGCAACGCGCTCAAGCTGCAGAAAGATCTCGAGCGCGCGGGAGCGGTGGTGGGTGACGCCGACGATGAAACGCGAACCTTGCTGCTGACGCTGCCCGGCGGCGTGCGCGCCGAGATTGCCATGGCGCGCTCGGAGACTTACGACAAGCCGGGCAAAGCTCCACAGATGGCTCCGGCCACGATCATTGAAGATTTGCGGCGCCGCGATTTCACGGTGAACGCAATGGCGCTGTCGATGAACGAAGGATCGCGCGGGCTGTTGATGGATCCGTTCAACGGCGTGGCCGACATCGAAGCCAAAGTAATCCGCGTGCTGCACAACTACGCGTTTCTCGAAGATCCGTCGCGGATGATCCGGGCCACGCGCTTTACCACGCGTTTCCATTGGCCGCTTGAAGAGCGGACCCAGGCGCGGTACGAATCGGGCAAAGAAAATAACTATATCGAGAACATACGAAGTTCGAGCATCGGATACGAGATCGAACAGTTGGCGTACGAGGACGATGCGCTGGGGGTGCTGAAGGCGTACGAAAAAGAGGGATGGCTGAAGGTGCTGAATCCGCGCTGGAGCACGGCTAAGGTGGACACGGCCGGATTGGGCGCGCTGATGAAGACCCGTCAGCAAATGAACGAGCTTGGCTATACGCCGGAAGTCGCGCCTGCGGTGCTGCATTTCCTTACCGAGCGGCTGGGCGAAAAGGACATTGCGGATTTGCGTCGGGCGATTCCGCGCAAGGATCTGGTCGAGGCGTGGAAGGATCTGGATTCGAACGCCCACAGCCTCGCCAAGAAATTGACCGGCAAGGAAGCGGCCACACCGTCGCGGACGTGGCAATTGCTGTCGTCGTCGCGTCCGGAGATGATTTTGTTTCTGGCGATTACGGCGCGGCAGCAGGCAGTGGCGCAGAAGATCAAGAATTTCTTTACCAAGTGGCGACAGGTACAGCAGAAAATTCCGTTGCCGGAGATGACGGAACTCCACATCACGCCGCAGATGCCGACGTATCCGAAGATCGCGCACGACGTGTTCCTGCTGTTGCTCGATGGCAAGCTGCGTTCGCGGACGGAGACTCTGAGGTTCCTGAAACCGCTGGCGCCACCACCTCCGCCTCCTCCACCGCCGCCATCGGCCAAGCGGGGCAGGGGAGCTAAGGCCGCCGCCGCTGTTGCTGCTCCCGCGGCGGCGACCGGCAAAGCGGGCGCTAAGGGGAAGGGAAAGGTTGCAGTGGCTCCGGCAACCCCGGCCGCCCCGGTCAAAGTCCAAGTCAAGGAGAAATCCGCTCCGGCGGCGAAGCCTGTAGTGCCAGCAAAGACCGTGGCTGCTGAAAAACCGGTGACTCCCGCAAAGCCTGCCCCGGCTGCCAAGGTGAGCAAGCCATCCAAGGCTCCTGTCGTCAAGAAGCCGGGCAAACCTGCCAAAACCGCGAAGCCAGCCGCCAAAACGAAGGCAAAGGCCAGTTCCAAGCCCAAGAAGAAGGGTAAATAACCGGGGTTTCAAGGCGCTGCGAACTTCGGCCTGGGGGCTTCACTCTCCAGTGGGCGGGCGCATTTTCTCCACGAGAAAGCTAGTAAAACAGCGCTATAATATGCCTATGCGGCGCTGGTTGTGGGTAGCGACGTTTAGCTTTATTCTGCTCTCGCTGCCCGTGTGGGCACAACGGCACGGCGGCGGTGGTGGTGGCGCGCACTTCGCTTCAGGTGGCGGGTTTGCCGGACACTCCTCCTCTGGACACTCCTCCGCGTCGTTTCACGGCGGAAGCGTTAGTCATAGCTCCGGGGTTCGTCTGCAGAGCGGGAGCCCGCACAATCGTCGTCCAGCCTTTTACGGTCGCCGGTCCCGCTATCCTTACAGTGTCTATCCTTACGCGGGCTATTACGGCTGGTATTCCGATCCGCTCTATGACGCTGGAGATCAGGATTCGCATGCGGACGCGCCTGCGCCGGCTCCGTACCGCGACGACAGCGGAGTGCAACGCGATCTCGATCAACTGAATGGAAAAGTCGACCGACTGCAAGCCGACGTGGAAGCTCGCAATCGGCCGAAGGAAGAGCAGGAGCCCGCAACGGCGCTGGTCTTCCGCGATCAGCATGTTGAGGAAGTGCGGAACTACGCGATCGCCGGTGGAACGCTCTGGGTGCTCAACGAGCAAGCCGCGAAAAAAATTCCACTCGCTCAGCTTGATCTTCCTGCCACGATCAAAGTGAATGACGATCGCGGCGTGGATTTTCAGGTGCCGAAATAGAAGACCTCGTCCCGCGAAATTGCACCAGTTTCTGTCATTGCGCGATTTCCTCCAGCCGGTAGAATTAATCGATCTGCAAAAAGCTAAGTGCTAACGGCTAAGTGCTGCCTTCATGACTCAAAACCAATTCGTCCACCTGCATCTGCATAGCGATTATTCTTTGCTCGACGGCGCTTGCGACGTCGAGAAACTCGTAGATCGAGTCCATGAACTCGGCATGCCTGCGGTCGCCATGACCGACCACGGCAACATTTTTGGCGCGGTGCATTTTGTGAATGCCGCGCACAAGGCGGGCATTAAACCGATCGTGGGATGCGAACTCTACATCTGCAAGAAAGACGACCACGACATCGCGCGCACTCCGCCCGACGGCGACACTTACAACCACCTGCTGGTGCTGGCGGAGAACGAAGAAGGCTACCGCAACCTGGTGAAGATCACGTCGGAAGCCTCGCTGCACGGCTTCTACTACAAGCCGCGAGTGAGCAAGAAATTTCTGGCCGAACATTCCAAGGGACTGATCGGTCTTTCCGGATGCTTGAAGGGCGAAGTGGCCGAGCGGCTGACGGAAGGGAACTACGACGCGGCGCGTTCGGCCGCCGGATTCTACCGCGACCTCTTCGGCAAAGAAAATTTCTTTCTCGAGATTCAAGATCAGGGCCTGGAGATGGAGCACCGCATCCATTCAGGCTTGTTCCAGTTGGAGAAGGATCTCGGGCTGCCCATGGTTGCGACCAATGACAGCCATTATCTTTGCGAAGACGACGCGCACGCCCAGGATGTAATGCTGTGCATCCAGATGGGCAAGTCGATTCAAGACACGAACCGCATGAAGTTCGAGGGCACGCAGTTCTACGTCAAGAACGGCGAAGAGATGTTGCGCGTGTTCAAGGACGCGCCGCAAGTGCTCTCGCGCACGCTCGATATCGCCGAGCGCTGCAACCTTCGACTGGAGAAAGTTCCCAGCCCGTTTCCGCGCTTCGACGTTCCCGACGGATTTACTCTCGACAGTTATTTCGAACACATCACGCGGCAAGGATTCGCGCGACGCATGGAGAACCTGCGGACTGCGTCGGCGAACGGCCGGCTCAAGCATTCGCTGGCGGACTACGAGCAGAGATTGGCGCGCGAGATCGCCATCATTCAGCAGATGAAGTTCTCGGGATATTTCCTGATCGTGTGGGACTTCATCCGCTACGCTCGCGAATGCGGCATTCCCGTGGGTCCGGGCCGCGGATCGGCGGCGGGCGCGGTGGTCGCATATTCACTCGGGATTACCGATATCGATCCGCTGCAGCATGAACTTCTGTTCGAACGCTTCTTGAACCCCGAACGCATTTCCATGCCGGATATCGATATCGATTTCTGCATGAACCGGCGCGGCGAAGTGATCGAATACGTCACGCATAAGTACGGGCGGGAGAATGTTGCGCAGATCATCACGTTCGGGACCATGGCCGCTAAGGCTGCGATCAAGGATGTTGGCCGCGCGATGGATATGCCATACAGCGATGTGGATCGCATCGCGAAGATGGTGCCGACAACGCTGAATATCAAACTCGACGACGCGCTTGCGGAGTCGGTGGCGCTGCAGGAGGCGTACCAGAAAGATCCGCAGGTGCGGCAATTGCTCGACACAGCGCGAAAGCTGGAAGGTCTGGTGCGGAATTCCGGCGTGCATGCCGCGGGCGTGGTGATCTCGCCGCGTCCGTTGATTGAACTGGTGCCGCTGCACAAGACCAAGAACGACGAAATCGTCACCGCCTTCGACATGGTGGCCATCGAAAAGATGGGCCTGCTGAAGATGGATTTTCTCGGCTTGACGACTCTCACGATTCTCGACGACGCGTTGAAGCTGATCGCGCAGAAGGGGACGAATCTCAAGCTCGACGATATCCCGCTCGAAGACCACGAGACGTACGAGAAAGTTTTCCATAAGGGATTAACCTCCGGTGTGTTCCAGTTTGAATCGTCCGGGATGAGAGACGTTCTGCGGCGCTATCAGCCGAACTCGATCGAAGACCTCACCGCGTTGAATGCGCTGTACCGTCCGGGGCCGATTCAGGGCGGCATGATTGACGACTTTATCGAACGCAAACATGGACGGCGGAAGATTGAATACGAACTGCCCGAGCTGAAAGAAATTTTGCAGGAGACGCTAGGCGTCATCGTTTATCAGGAACAGGTGATGCAGGCGGCCAACAAACTCGCCGGCTACTCGCTAGGAGAAGCGGATTTGCTGCGGCGGGCGATGGGCAAGAAGAACGCCGAGGAGATGGCGAAGCAGCGGGAGCGCTTTGTGCAGGGAGCGACGCAGCGTGGCTTCCCGCCTCGGAAAATCGAAAAGATTTTCGATCTGATGGCGCAATTTGCGGGATACGGTTTCAATAAGTCGCACTCGGCGGCCTACGCGCTGCTCGCCTATCACACGGCGTATTTGAAGACGCATCATCCGCTCGACTTCATGGCGGCGCTGCTGACTTCGGTGACCGGCAGCACGGATGACGTGGTGAAGTACATCAACGAGTGCCGCGAAATGGGAATTGCGGTTGAGCCGCCGGATATCAACGTCAGCGACTCGAACTTTACGCCGCACGGGCAGGCGATTCGCTTTGGGTTGGCCGCGGTGAAGAATGTTGGCGGAAATGCGATCGAGTCGATCGTCGCGGCGCGGAAGAAGCTGGGCCGGAATTTTAAGTCGTTTTACGAATTCTGCGAAGAAGTCGACCTGCGGCTGTTGAACAAGCGCGTGCTGGAATCGCTGATCAAGAGTGGCGCGATGGATTGTTTCGGGCGCCGGGCGCAGCTCATGCAGGCGCTCGACAAGGCGATCGAGCAGGCCCAGAAAACGCAGCGCGACGCGGAATCGGGACAGCACGGGCTGTTTGGCGTGTTTGCGGATGAAACCGCCGAGCAGGCCAACGACGCGCTCCCCAACGTGCCCGACTGGGATGAACAAACGCGACTGTCGGCGGAAAAAGAGATTCTGGGATTTTTTATCACCGGGCATCCGATGGAAAAGTACAAGGAAAAACTCGCCGATCTGAATGCGCTCTCCACCGAAGATATTGCCGCCATGAAGAAATCCACCGGCAAGGACGAGAACATTACGACCGCCGGTTTGATCTCGGGGCTGCGGGTCGCGAAGTCACGACGAGGCGAACTGTGGGCGCAAGCGGCGCTTGAAGACATGTTTGGGAAGGTTGAATTGCTGGTCTTTCCCGAGGCCTACAGGAAACTGGCGGAGAAAGTTAAGCTCGAGGTTCCGGTGCTGATTCGCGGCGGCGTGCGCATTGAAGAAGGCGCCAATCCGAAAGTTACGGCGAACGAGATCACTCCGCTGGACGAAGCGCGCGTGCCGTTGCCGAAGGCGCTGCGCATACGGATTCCCCTCGGCAGCGCCACCGGCAGCACGGTCGATGCGCTGTACACGCTCTTCAGCGAACGCAAGGGCGAGGCGAAGGTGCTCTTCGACGTGGAGCGGGACGGCGATTTCATGGTGGTGATGGAAGCCGAAGGCTATAATGTGATGCCGGACCGCAGTTTCCTGGGCCGTGTGGAAGAGCTGTGCGGACGGGGCAGCGTGCGCGTCATTGGCTGATGAATAATATGGTGGAGCGGCGGGCGTCTCGCCCGTCCAGTAGTATCGTGGCCGGGCAGGAACGCCCGGCTCTTCACTGGCAGGCTTTAGTATCTGCGGCCGATGAGACGAGAGAAAATAAAACGGGCAGAAAAGCCGGGTCGTAGCGCGAGCGAAGACGCGAACGACGGCGCGAAGAACGGCGCCATCGCGGGGACCGACTTTATGCTCTCGATTGTGGAAGCACATCATACGCGGAAGAATGGGAATGTCATCAAAATGGATTCTGGATTGAAAGCGCAGCAGGAATTGGCAAAAATCGAAGAGCAGATCACGCGGTTGCAGGCGCTGGAGGGGCAGAACGCCGAAACCTTCCGCCAGGTGCAGCAATTGAGTGCGCGCGTGGACGATCTGCGCCGCGAAATTTCTTCCGGCCTGAACGCATGGGAGCATACGGAACTGGCGCGTCATCCGCAGCGTCCTTACACGCTGGATTATGTGGAGCGCATTTTCACCGACTGGAGCGAGATTCATGGCGACCGCGGCTTCCGCGACGACCCGGCGATCGTTTGCGGGATGGCGCGCTTTCACGGCCAGGAAGTCGTCATTGTCGGGCAGCAGAAAGCACGCGACGCGAAACAGCGCGTGTATCGAAACTTCGGCATGTCGCATCCGGAGGGATATAGAAAAGCGCTGCGGGTGATGAAGATTGCCGAGAAATTCAAGCGTCCGGTTCTTACCTTCGTAGACACCGACGGCGCCTATCCCGGACTGCACGCCGAAGAGCGCGGCCAGGGAGAAGCCATCGCCCGCAACCTGCTGGAAATGGCGCGGCTTGAAGTGCCGATCATTGCGACCGTGATTGGCGTCGGAGGCAGCGGCGGAGCGCTGGCGATTGCCGTGGCCGACCGCGTGTTGATGCTGGAGAACTCAGTTTACTCTGTAATTTCGCCGGAGGGCTGCGCGTCGATCATGTGGCGCGATGCCAGCAAGAAAGACCTGGCGGCGGAGGCCATGAAGATCACCGCGAAAGATCTGATTGAATTGGGCTGCGTCGATGGCATTATTCCGGAACCTCCCGGAGGCGCGCATACGGATCACGCGCAGGCAGCGGAGTTGCTGGATGTAGCGCTGCAGGAGCATCTGGCCGCGCTAAAGAAGCTGCCGCTCGGCGATTTGCTGGAAACGCGCTACAAGAAGTTCCGCAACATGGCGCAGTTTTTCCAGGTGGAAGCGTAAGTATTTGCGGACTGCAAAGAAAACATCGGCAGTTAAGTCTCGCGGATTGCGTCCCTCGAAAGACATGCGGAGCGAATACCGGTTTGACTATGCGAAAGCTCGACCTAACCGATTCGCGCGCCGTGCACGGGCGAAGTCCGTCGTTGTAGTGCTGGCTCCCGATGTTGCGGAAGTGTTCAAAACCGGCGAGTCAGTCAACGACGCACTGCGGGCGATCCTCAAAGCTGTACCGCGGCGAAAAGCGGCGACGAGTTCGAATTAATCGGGACGGGCGAGGACGCCCGTCACTCCACCAACCATACTCTCTAGAGTATCGGCAAATGCAAACAGGGCTGCACCAGGAAATCGAGCGAGTTGATTTGCTGTAATGCCTGGTCCACCAGCGACGCCTTGCATTCCTCCAGCGTAATCAGAAAGGGCAGATGCGGTTTTGGGCAGCCCGGCTTCTGCAACACGGAGTCGATGTTGATGCCGCAATGGGAGAGAATTGTGGCGAGGCTGGCGATGATGCCGGGCCGGTCCTTCACCAGAAAGCGCAGGTAGTGCTTGGTGGTGAAATCGGCGGTGACGGCGGGCGTTTTCTCGACGGGCTGCGCGGCGTAACTCGTTCCGCATTGCCGGGCGCGAGCGACGGCCAGAATGTCGGAGACGACGGCGACTGCGGTTGGATGTCCGCCTGCGCCGTGGCCTCCAAACACGGTCTCGCCACCATACGTTCCAGTCGCCACGACCAGGTTCTTGCTGCCTTCGACGCGCGCCAGGGGCGATGAGAGTTCGACCAGCGCCGGCTGGACCGCGGCAAACAAAATGTCACCTTTCGACTTTGTGTTGGACTCGGGTCTCAACTCTGCCCAGGAAATCTGGCGAATGGTGCAACCAAGCTGGTTCGCGTATTGAAAGTCGACCGCGTCGATGGCTGAAATCGAGCGCGCCACGATGCTCGTTGCTTTGACATCGCAGTGCAGACCGACGCGCGCGAGGATCGCGAGTTTCGCTCGCGCGTCGAGGCCGTCGATGTCTTCCGTCGGATCGGCCTCGGCGAAGCCCAGTTTCTGCGCCTCTCGCAGCGCGGTGGCGAAGGGAACGCCGTTGGTCTCGATCTGGCTGAGAATGTAGTTGCAGGTGCCGTTGAGAATGCCGCAGATCTTGAACAGTTCATCGCCGGCCAATCCCTCATGCAATCCGGAAATCACCGGCACGCCGCCCGCAACCGAAGCGCCAAATTGGATCTGCTGTTTCATCTGGCGAGCCAGAGCGATCAACTCAGGGCCGCAGTGCGCGATCAACTGCTTGTTCGCGGTGACCACGGATTTGCCCGAGGCCAGCACGCGCCTGATCCAGTCTTCGGTGGGCTGAAGGCCGCCCATTACCTCGACCACGACATCCACGCCGGAGGATAGGACGTCGTCGATGTTCTCCGTCCACTGCACCGAAGAGGGAAGCCAGTCCACTTTTTTGCGCGCTACGTTGCGATTGAGGACGTGCGTCAGACGCAGGTGGGTGTTCGAGCGCTCGCAAAGAATTCGCGCCACCGAACTCCCGACCGTACCGAAGCCCACCAGAGCCACGTTGCAGTTCTGTGCGCAATCGTCTTGTCTGCCACCGTCTTGTGCGCCAGCGGCGGAACTCCTGCCGGTGGAATCGAGATTAGAGGTCATTCCATCTCCCGTGATTTGGACTATGGCTGGGCGGGCTGCGTTCGAGCCTTGGGCGGCAAGCCGGTTTTTCCCGCCTCGCTCTATTATCACCGAAGGCTCGACCTGGCGCAGTTCTTCGAAAGGCAGAAGATTCGTCGCTGGCTTCGTCGGAGTTTCACGACAGTCTGCCGAGTTTCACGCAGAACGTCAAAGTGATTCGTGCGGCGTTGCGGCTCTGGTTTCGGATTGCAAGGGAGAAAAGCCGCCGAACCTTAGCATGACCGCGACGCGGCAGTCCTGCACGCGGACGACGTTCCCCACACCCCAATACGGGAGTGGCTTGTCGGCTTCGTGTTCGACCCTGAATTCGCAGGTCACCTGATCGCCCACCTCAAGTTGCACCGGTTCTTCGAAGTGCAGCAGCACCCCGCCCGCACTCATATTCACGGTAGTTGCATGGATGGTCTGGCCGTTCTTGCCCACCTCGACGGTTGCTCCGGCTTCGATCAAGAAACGCAATTCTCTTTGTTTTGGCCTCTGCTCCAGATGATCGGGTTCCATGGCTCATTGCCCCTATCCGAGGACGCCCACCTCCGGCCTGGGGTCCTGGTTGCGGCGTTCTAAGTGCGCGCAGCGCGGCAGCGGAATATCCGCGGTTCACTGTGTATTATCGGCGGCGCGCGGAATATCCTTTACCCTGGCCGCCCGCTTGACAGGGCCGTGCGTGGCGCGGCGTCGGCGCTCTGGCCTTCGCTGGAACTCTCGTTTACAATTTATTCGCTGATGGTTTCATCCGACTTCGGCAGTCCTGCCGATCTCAATTCGATGATTCGTTCGAAGGAGGATCCAATGTTCCTCTCCCGTAAACTTTTCTACTTTAGTTGCATTGCCGTGCTCCTGGCGCCTTTTCTCAGTTGTGGTTCCGCGCATGACTCCGACGAGTATTACGTTTTTGTAGCGGCCAATTTGCAGGTTCCTTATTGGCAGGCGGCCGGCTCCGGCTTTTCCAAGGCGGCGGAGGCGTCGAAGATTCGCGTTGATTTTGTGGGTCCCCAGACCTATGACCCCAAGGCGGAGCGCGATGCCCTGGATCAGGCGGTACAAAAGAAAGCGGTGGGCATTCTATTGGCGGTTACCGATCCCGCTCTCCTCAAAGACAGCATTGACAAGGCGGTGGCCGCGGGTGTTCCCGTGGTCACAATGGACTCGGATGCACCGGCCAGCAAGCGGCTCTTTTTCATCGGTACCAACAACTACGAGGCCGGTCTTATTGGGGGGCAGCGCCTGGCGCAGGAACTCAAGGGCAAGGGCAATGTTGTCATTTTCACCATGCCCGCTCAGCCCAACCTGCAGGATCGTCAACGCGGCTACAAAGACGCGCTCGACCACTTCCCCAACATCAAGGTCGCCCGCGTGGTCGATATCCAGGGCGATCCTCGCATCACGTTCGATACCACCACCGAGATCGTTGGCAAGGAAAAAGACAAAGTTGACGCCTTTGTCTGTCTCGAAGCGCAATCGGGCAAAGAGGTTGCCGGATTGCTCGACCGTTACCACGTGACTGGCAAGGTGGTCATGGCGATGGATACCGATCCGGAGACGCTGGACTGGATTCAGAAGGGCGTAATCGCCGCCACGATCGCGCAGAAGCCATATACCATGGCCTACGTCGGCATGCAGATGCTCGACACGCTTCATCATCACAAGCCGCCTGCGCTGGACAGCGACTGGGCAAAAGACATTTATGCGCCCGTCCCCAGCTTTGTGGATACCGGTTCCGGCTTGATCGACAAGACGAATTTGGATTCCTTTCTACAAGCCGGCAAAAGCCTGACGTCCGCGCCCCGGTAAAGCCGTATCTGGGCCACGCCAGGTTGACCGCCGAAGAACCGCGCCCCAGCGGCAGCTTGGACCGAGCCTCCTGAAGGGTGGGGCGGTACATCGCTCACCGACGCAGACGATCAGACGATTGTTTTCTCCTGGTCCTTGGCGGCGGTGGTTTTCTCGGACGAGTCCTCCCGATCTTTCATAGCGGATTTGAAGCCGCGGATGCCGTCCCCGATTCCTTTGCCGAGTTCCGGAAGTTTCTTAGGTCCGAACACGAGCAGAGCAATCCCAAAAACCACCAGCAGATGCATCGGTTGAAAAAGTCCTTCGAACATAAGCGCTCCTTAGAGAATAGGCGTGAAGATCTTGCGATGTGAGAACTAGAAAATGGGCGCCGTGACTTATTACGACCTGTACAGCGCCCGGGAGAAAACAAGCAAGCGGCTGGTGGCAGCGGATCAAAATCCTCGCTTCACCGCGTCTGCGTGTTTTGCCAGCGTGGTCAGCGCCTTGAAGAATGCTGGGGATTGGCCGGCAAAAAGTCCTGTCCCAGTCAGGAAATTAACCACACCCATGGCGATGCCCTTTGGATTGGTCGGGCGAATCACGGCGCAACGGGGCAGATTCGAGCTGATGAATTCGCAGGGAACGGGGAAAATCAGGTTCGTTTGCAGCTCTGGGTTTCCGGTGGCGTTGAAGTCCGGGAAGGTAAGCCCGTTCGTTGGATCGGTGAATGGCGCGATTGGCCCTTGCACGCCATTGCCTGCGAAATCCACCCACTCCAGGAAGTGGGCTACTTCGTCTCCCCCAATGCTGACCACGATTCGCAGGACTTCCACATTGCTCGCCTTCTGGGCCATGGCTGAGTAGAGGGTGCTGCCGCCTTGCTCAATCATTGCGAAGTGGAAGGCCGCCGTGTTGGCGATCGCCTGGATGTGGTCGGCCGGCCCAAAGTCATCATTGGTTCGGGGAATCGCCGGCACATTCACCAGGTCGATGGCTTGCGGGAAAGTGCCACCTAGGTCCGGATTGTCGGTGCTTCGATAGCGGGTGTACCAGCTTGTGTCCACAGTGAGGTTCATCAGGCTGGTGAGCCGGCCAATGTTCTGGGCACCGGCTGCCTGACTGCTCGGCAAAGTCCGGAAGGCATCCAGATCGACGGGCTCCGCCCCTTTCGACAGCAGATACGCATTCAGAAATTCCGCATGGCTCAGTTCATCGAGAGTGTTGCTGGTGATGTACTGAGAACCGTCACCATCGAGCTTTTGGAGAGCCTTCTGGTAAGGATTTTGCTTCCCCGATATGACTCCTCCAAGCTCCGCGTATTGCTGCCAGAGGTCGGTTTCAAGGAGCTCAGCCGCAGCCAGGAACCGCAGGATGGCCACGTCACTCGAGGTAATCTCGCCACTTGTCTGGGCGGTTTCGGAAGCAGCGGCCAGCAAGGAACCGCCAGTCAGAGCTGCTCCGGCTATGCCGATGCCTTTGAGAAAAGAGCGGCGCCTGACGCCGTTCGTATTTCGAGACTCGGACGGAGACTCAGTTGTTTCGGACGATGCAGTGGGGACGAGGTTTTCTGTTGTCATGGTCTTAGACTCCAGTCTTTTCAGAAATGATTGTCGGTGATCCCGCAACCTGGATATGTATTCACCGCAAGATGAAGGTAGGCTGTTTTGAGTTGGGGGGTGTCACGCGTGCGTCAAGAGTGCGTCAAATTATTGTTGTGCGCAGGCATCGAAGAGTTTTCCGAGTTTCGGGTACTGGCTCAGTTTGCGAAAGCGTTAACCACAAAGGCCACGAAGGTACACGAAGGAATATCTGAGACCGAAGGCCTTCGTGATACTTCGTGTCCTTGGTGGTTCTGCGTCTTGTCGCCTGCATCGCGAAACTGAGCCACTACCGAGTTTCGACGATCAGAGCGTCCGCTCCTTGCCGGCCTGTATAATGAGGGGTTTTCACTTCCGCAAGACTTCCGGGCGACGGGGTTTGCCTGGTCAATAGTTCGTACGAGTAGACAAGGAAGGCACAGGGATGGCCACTACGGATATCGTGTCCCAGGAATCGTCCGGTCAATTGGGACAAAAACGTGACGTCGTTATTAATGACATGAGCATTCAGGTTGCGACCGTGAATGGCTCGGGGTCGCAGAGTTCGAACACAGTCTTGTTGCGCAGTATTTTCCAGATGGGCGTGCCGATTTCGGGGAAGAACCTGTTTCCTTCGAACATTGCGGGGCTGCCGACCTGGTTCACGATCCGCGCCAGCAAAGATGGATACATCGCGCGCAAGAAAGAAATCGATCTTCTCATCGCGATGAATGCGGAGACGGCGCAGGACGATGTGAAAACGCTGGCGGCGGGCGCGGCCGTGCTCTACGACGAGCCGCTGGCGCTCGACAAGGTGCGCGACGATCTGATTTATTACGCGGTGCCTTACGACAAGCTGGCGGCGTCGGTGGGCGCGGAAGCCAAGCTGCGCAAGCTGATCAAGAACATGATCTACGTCGGGGTTGCGGCGCAATTGCTGGAAATCGATTTTGCCGAGGTCGAGAAGGCGATCCGCAAGCAGTTCTCGACCAAAGTAAAAGCGGCGACTTTGAATCTGGCGGCTGCCAAGGCGGGTTTCGATTATGCCGTTGCTAATTTGAAGAAGCGCGATCCGTTCTACATCCGGCGCATGGACAAGACGAAAGGCAAGATCATCGTCGACGGTAATTCCGCGGCGGCGATGGGATGCATGTTTGCCGGTTGTACCGTGGTTACCTGGTACCCGATCACGCCGTCGTCATCGCTGGTTGAGACCATGATTGACTACATGAAGGAGTACCGCGTCGGGCCCGATGGCAAGGCGACTTTTGCCATTGTGCAAGCCGAAGACGAACTGGCGGCGATTGGCATGGTGATTGGGGCGGCGTGGGCGGGTGCGCGCTCGATGACGGCGACGGCTGGGCCGGGCATCTCGCTGATGGCGGAGTTTACGGGCCTCGCGTATTACGTGGAAATTCCGGCGGTGATCTGGGATATTCAGCGCGTCGGGCCGTCGACCGGCCTGCCCACCCGTACTGCGCAAGGCGACGTGCTTTCGACGGCGTTCCTCAGCCACGGCGACACCAAGCACATCATGCTGTTTCCGGATTCTGTCAGCGAGTGTTTCACGATGGCGCAGGATGCTTTTGATCTGGCGGAGCGATTTCAGACTCCGGTATTCGTCATGTCGGACCTGGACCTGGGGATGAACAACTGGATGTCGGATCCGTTCCCTTATCCCGACAAGCCGATTGATCGCGGAAAAGTTTTGAGTAAGGCGGACCTGGAGAAAGCTGGCGGTTTTGCCCGCTACAAGGATGTGGATGGCGATGGTGTCGGCTATCGCACTCTGCCGGGCACGCAGCATCCGGCGGCGGCTTATTTTGCGCGCGGCAGCGGACATAATGAAAAAGCGCAGTACAGCGAGCGTCCCGACGATTTCGAACGCAACATGGAGCGGATCAATAAGAAGTTTGAGACCGCTCGGGCGTTTGTGCCGCGGCCGGAGCTGATGGGCGGCGGCAAGGCGAAGATCGGCATTATCGCTTATGGCACTTCGCACTGGGCGATTATCGAGGCGCGCGATCAGTTATCGAAAGACCACAAACTGGAGACGGACTATCTTCGAGTGCTGTCGTATCCGTTCACGCGCGAGGTGCACGACTTTATCGAGCGTCACGAACGGGTGTATGTCGTGGAGCAGAACCGCGACGGGCAGATGGCCACGCTGCTCAAGCTCGACCTTAAGCCCGAATTGACGCCGCGTTTGCGGTCGATCTGCCATATCCATGGATTGCCAATCGACGCGCGGTCGGTAACTGACGAGCTCATCATGATGGAGGGCAAGTAACATGGGGAACACGCCAACTAATACGCCAGCACCTGCTTTGACTCCAGTTGTTGCTCCTAAGACTAACCGTATTGGACTGCAAGTTATCGACTATAGGGGCGGGAAGACTACGCTCTGCGCCGGTTGCGGGCATAACGCGATTTCCGAACGCATCATTGATGCGATGTATGAAATGGGAGTGCAGCCCGAGCGCGTCGCGAAGTTCAGCGGGATCGGATGCTCGTCGAAGAGCCCGGCTTACTTCATGAACCGGTCGCACAGCTTTAACTCCGTGCATGGACGCATGCCTTCGGTAGCAACCGGAGCGATGCTGGCGAACAAGAACCTGATCGCGCTGGGTGTGACCGGCGACGGCGATACGGTTTCGATCGGCGCGGGGCAGTTTGTTCATCTGATGCGTCGCAATCTGCCGATCATCTACATCATCGAAGACAACGGTTGTTACGGGCTGACGAAAGGCCAGTTCTCCGCGACCGCCGATTTGGGATCGACGCTGAAGAGTGGTGTGGTGAACGACTTGCCTCCGGTCGATACTTGCGCCATGGCGATTCAACTGGGAGCTACATTCGTGGGGCGGTCGTTCTCCGGCGACAAGCGGCAGCTTCACACCATGCTCAAGGCTGCCATCGCTCACAATGGGACGGTGATGCTGGATGTGGTTTCACCTTGCGTTACTTTCAATGATCATGAGGGCTCGACTAAGTCCTATAAGTACATGCAGGCGCATGACGAGCCGCTGCATGAAGTCAGCTTCGTGCCGGCATTTGAGGAGATCAACGTTGACTACGATCCGGGCACGACGTTTGAAGTTACGATGCACGACGGATCGAGCCTGCGGTTGCGGAAGCTGGAGCAAGTGTACGATCCGACGGATAAGATTCAGGCCGTGAAGCGATTGATGGAATCGCATGAGAAAGGCGAAGTGCTGACCGGCGTGTTCTACATCAACGCCAAGGCGCCTAGCTTTATCGACATGCTGAACGTTACCGATCAGCCGCTGGCGACTTTACCGGAGTCGGTGACGCGGCCGAGCCGGGAAGCGCTGGCGAAGTGCATGGAAGAGCTGCAGTAGGGCTTCCGCTAAAGATAGCGACGTTTGAGCCGGCCCCGCATGGGACCGGCTCAAGTGTTTATAGCGAGTCCGAAGTTGTTGTGACCACCGGCAATCTGCCGACCTTTGCTCGGCTTGGACGGGCGAGTCGCCCGTCCCCACAGTTACTACATGGTTAGCACCACGCGAAATCTGGCGCGGCCGCTGATCATCTGGTCGTAGGCTTCGGCGGCTTTTTCCAGCGGATACCGTTCAATCATCGGACGGACTCCGGAGAGCGCGCTGAACTGCATGGTGTCTTCGGAATCCGTGGCGATTCCGGAGGCCCATCCCTGGAGCGCCTTGCTGCCCATGATCAACTGAATGGGCGTGACCGAGAGGGCGTCAGAGCCAGCGCCTACAACGATGAGCTTACCACTGCTGGACAGTCCGTTAAACAGCGCGGACATGGATTTGGAATCGGGTGCTGTCGCGAGAATGACGCGGGCGCCGCCGAACTTCTTCAACTCTGCTACGGGATCGCCGGCGGCAGTGTCGACATAGTGAGCGGCGCCGAGTTTTCGCGCCAGGGCTTCTTTGTCTTTGCCTCGTCCGATGGCGAAGGTGCGGAAGCCCATTTGCCGCGCGTATTGGATTCCGAGATGGCCCAGTCCGCCGATGCCTTGCACGGCGACCAGATCGCCAGCGCGTGCGCCGGAGTTGCGCAATGCGTTGAAAACCGTGATGCCGGCGCACAGGAGCGGTGCGGCTTCAGCGGCGAGGAGATCGTCTGGGATCGCGGCAACCGCCTCGGCGGGAGTGACCATGTATTCCGCGTAACCGCCGTCATGGCTGATGGCGGTGATTTTTTCGACCTTGCAGTTAATGAAATCGCCGCGGCGGCAGGGGTTGCAAGTGAGACAATGGCCGCCGTGCCATCCGACTCCGACACGCTGGCCTGATTTCCAGTTGACGACGTCGGCGCCGACGGCGTCAATGCGGCCGGCGATTTCGTGTCCGGGAATGCGTGGATACTGGAGGCCGGGCCAATAGCCTTCCTTGACCAGCGCGTCACTGTGGCAGATGCCGCAGGCTTCGACTTTAATCCTGACCTGGTTGCGCCCGGGATCGGGAATGTTTTTTTCGACGAGTTCGAGATTACCGCCGGCTTTGCTGACCTGGACAGCCTTCATTTTTGACATAGCTTGTTCCTCATGAGTTTAGGTTGATGGAAGTGGGATGGTAATAGGAGTGCAAATCAATCAGATGTGCGAGGCGACGGTAAAGACTCAAGCTTCACGGGAAGAACGGGCACCGCGCCCGTCTGGAAGTTCGGCGGCCGGGCGGGGACGCCCGGCCCTCCACTAACTGGTTTTCTTCAACTCCCCCTCAAAGGAGTGTTCGGGGCTGTGGCCGGGCTCGGGGAAATCGCTATCGGCGCCGTCTTGCATGGGGTCGGGGTTGCGGTGCCCGAGTTGGTCCCGCATCGAGTTGTTGCCGGTCTGGTTGCGTTCGTCGGGTTCGAGAGAACCCTTGCCGCGGTCGGCATCGTTGTGAAGATGGTCGCTGACACTTTTCGGCATGTGGTCGGCCTTTCTGAATGCGTGCGCAATAAGAATGATTACAGGGGCTAGGTTACGCCGAAAGCTCACGGCGAGCAACGTCGAGCTTTACTTGTGCTGCTTGTCGGCTCTGTACGGACACGTCCGTCTGAACGAGCAAATTGTTGTAATCGTCACAATATGTAAATTTAATAGTCGATTAACCTGATCTTGAATCTACAATAGAACATGGCCGTTAAACATAGGAAGCAGTATCTGTTTGCCAGCGATTTCGATCAGACGTTGACCTTCAACGATACGGGTTACGTTCTGAGCGAGTTGCTGGGCATTTCTGTTGAGGAATTCGAGCGCAAAGCCAAGGGCATGGCGAAGCTGAACCTGGTTCAGCAGGGCGCCGAACTCTCCTATCTGCTTTTGCACGATCCCGAGTTCCGCACACGCGTCCGGCGCGACGATCTGATCGAGGCGGGCAAGCGCATTCGCCTCAAGGAAAACATCAAGCAGATTTACGAGATTCTCGACCGGCGGATCGAGGGATTCCACTTTGATTTTTACGTGGTCTCGGCGTCGCCGGTGGAGGTGATCCAGTCGGCGCTGGAGGGAATCGTGCCGGAGGATCATATCTTCGGCACCGAGTTCAAGTACAAAGCCTCGGGCGAGATTGAAAGCCTGGTGCGCGCCACGGCCGGTTATGGAAAAGTCACGCGCCTGGAGCAGCTCGAAGCGGAGCTCGGGATTCCGGCCGACCATATCGTCTATGTTGGCGATGGCAGTTCCGATATTCACGTCATGCTGCATGTGAACCGCCGCGACGGCTTCACCATTGCCGTGTCGGAATCGAAGCTGGTGGCGCAGATCGCAAAGCGGACGGTGCTCGGCGACAACGCCCTGGCGACGCTGGTGCCGATCCTGGAAGATATTGCCGGTTGGCAACGGCCGCAGATTCGCCAACTGTTCGAATCGTACGGCTTCCTGATTCAGGGATGGGATCGGGTGCAGACCGATTGGGTTACGCTGCGGCCCAGCATGTCGGCAGAGAAGGCGACGGTGGCGGAAGTAAAGTAAACCTCAGACCAAATCACCGCAGAGACGCCGAGGGCGAGGAGGTGATCTGCGGTCAGCTTTTTGCGGAGATCCCACTCATCGCAAAAAACGCGATGAGTGGGGAACCCAGCACACCGGATCATACAACTAATTTTCAGGGGCCGGGTTCTTATTTGCCTGAGGGGTTCCCGCTCACGGGTTGGGCAGGAACTCGTCTAACCATTGCTTCCAAATATTGAGGCGCTCTTTATGAGGATGAGGTTGTCGCGCATTATTGTTGTAGTCTCGACCGTCATTTCCGCCGCCACATTCACCGTGGCGCAGGCGCAGCACGAGTCGATTCCGCAGGGTATCGAAGCCCTGCGGAAGAGTGCATCCTCGAAAACCGAGTTCACTCTGGATCACTCCATGCTGGTATTTGCGTCGAAGATGGATCCGGACAACGCCGATCTTCAGCGCGTGATCGCGGGGGTGAATGGGATCTCGGTCCACAGCTACCGCTTTCCGCGAACCTGGACATATGACCCGGAGGCTCTCAATTCGGTGAAAGATGAATACCAGGCGGCGGGCTGGAAACAACTGATGAACAAACAAGACAAGGATGGGGGCCCGGGTGTGACCAATCTCTGGATACGATTGGAGAATAATGCGATCAGCAACGTCGCGATTCTTCAGGCCAGACCGAATGAGGTCGACTTTATCGTGGTTTCGGGGTCCATCAGTCCGCTCGACCTCGCGCATCTCGGCGGGCACTTTGGCATTCCGAAAATTGAAGGCGGAGTGGTCGTGCCCAATACTGCGCACCGGCCGTGACGAGTGTCCACTGCACATGTCACGGCTAGTTCTTCTTCGGGGCCGCTCCCGCCTTGCGCAATCGCTCACGGGCTTGCGTAGCTTCGTTGGTGCGCGGATAGCGCTGGATCACGTGCTTCAATTCCTGCGTGCCCTCGTCTTCCTTTCCGAGTTCGAGGAGCGCGAATCCCTTCTTGAGCTGCGCGGCGGCAGCTTTGTTTCCGCTGGGGAAATTCTGCAGGACTAAATCATAGTTCGCGACGGCCTTCGGATAATCGGCGGCCTTGAACTCGATTTCGGCCAGATAGAAATACGCGTTCCCGGCCAGGTCGGTGTTGGGATAGAACTTGATATAGTCGCTGAACTCCTGCGTCGCCAGGTCGTTCTTGGCGCCGTTGTAGTCGCGCAGGGCGTTGTTGTAGAGCACGTCGGGCGGCGGTGCTTGCGCCATCGCCTGCGCCTGCTGCTGCGCTTGCGCCTGCTGCGCGGCGAGGGACTGCTGCGCCGATTGCATGTCCTCGAATTGCTTGCTCAGCTTGGCGAGGCGGACCTTGAGCTCGTCCATGGTGTCGTTCAGCGCCTGAATCTGGCCGGAAATCTGATCGACCTGAGCGGAGCGGTCCTGCTGCTGTTTGTTGATGGAAGTCTGCAGGTCGTTGATCGCGGCGGTCACTTTGTTGGCCGCATCGGTGTTTTGCTCGAGCAAGTTCTTCATGACTCCCATGCGCTCGTCAAACGATTGCTTCATCTGGGTTATCTGCTGCTGCACCTGGGCGACCTGGGTTTGCAGTTCGACGAGGTCTTTGTTGGCGCCGTAGGCGGAAGCGATGGAGATAACGACGAACAGCGCGAGAACGAATGGAACACGATTGGATTTCATAGTTACCCTATTTGGATGTCACTGTTTTGGATGTCAATGTTTCGCTGAGCGGTGGAGAGCCGGGCGTTTCCGCCCGGCTGGACGGGCAAGACGCCCGTCTCTCCATCCCCTCTACTTATTTCTCGTATACGAAGTGGCCGCGGCGGTTTTGCTGCCAACAGCTTTCGTTGGACTCGGTGCAGAACGGTTTCTCTTTGCCGTAGCTGATGGTCTTGACGCGATCGCCACCGACTCCAGCTTGAATGAGCGCATTCTTCACCGCGTCGGCGCGATTGGTGCCGAGGGCGAGGTTATATTCGGTCGAGCCGCGCTCGTCGGCGTGTCCCTCGATCGTGATGTGGATGTTGGGATGCTGCTGCAGGAACTGCGCATCGCCCTGCAAGGAGCCTTGGTCGGCCGCGCGCACATCGTATTTGTCGTAATCGAAGTAAATGTCCTTCACGTTTTGGGCAAAGAGTTCCTCTTCCGTGATCGAAGGTGGTGGCGGTGGTGGCGGCGGTGGCGGCACGTTGACGGTCACGCGCGCGGTGGCATCCTGAGTTCCGCCGGCGCCTTTGGCGATGAGATGGTAGGTGGTGGAGTCGGTCGGAGTTACCTGACGCGAGCCGCTCGAATCCACCGGGCCGATGCCGTCGATGCTGATGTCGGTGGCGTTCGTGGTCTGCCAGGTCAGGGTTGTCGATTGGCCCTGGTTAACGGTGTTCGGGTTCGCGGACAGCGAGGCCGTGGGAGCGGCTGCTGGCGGCGGCGGGGGCGGCGGCGGGGGAGCGACTTTCTTGTGGCATGCGCCCAAGAACATAACCAGGCCGAGTGCGAATACCAGGGTCGACCATTTCCTCATCGTAATTGTCATTTTCATTGCTTGCTTCACTGATTCCTCCAGTTTTCCGTGCGCCCGCGTTGTGGCGTGCAATGTGCAGATTCACGGCAGGGCGCACTCTGGGCCAGCCGCAAAACCGTGCTTTTTTTCATTTTCTTAACAGCCCGTGGCGAAACTCCAATCTGCGGCCTCAGCGCCTGAAGGCGCTTTCATGATGTAGCTCCTACGGCACGCCTGTAGGCGTGCCCTGATACGAAACTCGCTTGCGCCACACGCTGCGACCAATCTACTTCCAACTCCAATTGGGTTGCGTGTTGTTGCCCTTCAAAGTCAACTGCTTCACATTGGTGCCGTCCGCCAGCATGGTCCATATCTGGTCGCTGCCCGAGCGGTGCGATTGAAACACGATGTGGCGCCCGTCCGGCGACCAGCAGGGAAAATCGTTGCGCCCGGCATCGTGTGTGAGTTGCACCCACTGTTTGCTGGCGATATCCATCAGATATAAATCGTTGGAACCCGGCTCTCCCGGGCCGTACTTGCGCATCCAGGAAAAAGTCAGAAATTGTCCGTTCGGCGACCAGTTGGGCGAAACCGCATAGCCCTGATCGGTGACCCGCTGCACGTTCGTGCCGTCCGCTTCCATGGTATAGATCTGCGGCAGACCAGTGCGTCCGCTGACGAAAGCGATCTGCGAGCCGGTCTTGCGATTCCATGTCGGCGAAACGTCCGGCCCCTGATCGTTGGTCAGGCGGAGCGATTTTCCTCCGGATGCGTCCACGACGAAAATGTTGGGGTAGCCGTTGCGCGAAGACGAGAAAGCAATCTTGCCATCGGGCGACCAGGAAGGCGAGAGATTCATGCCGCCAAAACGCGGGAAGCTGACCACGCGGTTGAGGTCGAATGAGTACATCATGATCTCCCACCCGCCCTTGGAGATCGAACTGAAAGCCAGGCGCGAGCCATCGGGCGAAACGCGTGGCGACAGGGAAATGCTGCCCTGGTGTGTGATCTGCTGCTGGTTGGCGCCGTCGTAGTCCATCATCCAGATTTCTTTGTGGCCGGTGCGCTCGCTGACGAAGTAGATCTTGCTTTCGGCGATGCCGGCGATGCCTCCGCCCAGGCGGAAGATGATTTCGTCGGCGAATTTGTGCGCGATCACACGGGCCGCGTCGGGCGTTGCATTGTCGACATACTGCTTGCCGAGGACTTGCGGCGATTTCTCATTCTTGACGTCGTAAAGCCAGCCCTGCACCGTGACCTTGCCGGCGGCTGCGCCCAGGTTGCCGAAGGCGAGCATGGAGGTGTTGGGCGGCGGGGAACTCCACGCCGTGAAGTTGACCTCGGACGGCTGGCCTGGTTCCTGCAGCGGATAAAAACTCTTGGAGACGAGATCGAAGATTCCGGCGTTGTCGAGATCGTTCCAAAGCGTGTCGTTGAAGGCTTTTAGCAGGTCGGCGTTCGTGGGGTCAGTGGTCGAGGGCTTGAAGTCGGACGCGGCCAGGCGCACGCGCTCGACGCCGAGCCCGGTGCCGGTGCGAATCCAGTCCTGCGCAAAGCTGGTGGTCGCCAACAGAAGAAGCAAGGCAACGGCGATCACAGCACGATGACGGATGGGGCGAACCGAGTTACACAATGTATGCTCCCTGTCTGGTCGCTAGTCGATGGTCGTCAGTCGTTGGCAAAACCCGGCGAGCGACTGACCTCGCGAACGACCAATGACCAGCGACCAACGATTGCCTTTCTACCGCTTGTAATCGAACCAAAACTCCACCGACACTCTGCTTCCCGGATAATCCGGCGGCAGCGGGCCGAAAGTATCAATGCGCTCGAGCGCCCGCCGGGCCGAGAGGTCGAGTGACGGCACACCGCTCGACTGCTCGATCTCAACATTCGACGGATGTCCGTCGCGCGCAATATCGAACGTCAGATAAACCCGCCTCGCCTCGGAGATGCGCGGGTCCACTTCATACTTTAACCAGTTCTCCGTCACTTTCCGCTGCACCGCTTGGACGTACCACGAAAAACGGCTGCCAAAATCGCCGCCGCTTCCGGTAAATCCAAATCCGCCCTTGGCGCCGCCCGCGCTCATGGTGTATGGCCCGCCGACCGGACCACCCTCGCCATACGGAATCTGATTCGACTCGGGTGGTTCTGGTTCGGCCTTGCGCTGCGTCGCGCTCGGCGGCGTGGGTTTCATTTTTGTCTTCGCGTTCTTGTCGGGAATCGGAATCGCTTCCGGTTCCTTCTCCTGAACCATGGGTTGCGATTTTGCCAACCCCTTGGATTCCGTTGCCACCACATTCGTTGTCTCGGCGGGATTAGCGGGCAACGGAACCGCGCTCACCAGCGTCGCTCCCATGGCATCTCCGCCGCCGCCGCTGCCCCAGCCTTCGCCGCGGAAGCTGTGAATGAACGTGGCATAGAGCAGGACGAACGCCGCAAATGTCACGTGCAGTCCGAGCGACCAGGCCAGAGGCCGGCGCAACTGCGCGGGTTCGGAATAGATATCGCTATCGTACATATCGATATCAGTGTCAGCGATGGCCGCCACGGCTATCCATCGGCTGCGTAACGATACTTACGTTGCTGATGCCTGCCTGCTTGATGGCGTCCATCACGGTGGCGAAGGCGCCAAACGGAACATCTTCATCGGAGCGCAAGAAAATCGACTGGTGTTGGGGATCGCGAATTCTCCGCTTCAGGGTCGCTCCGATCTGGTTGATGTTGATGGGATCGTTGCCGAGATAAACTTTCTGCGATTTGTCGATGCTGATCACCAGGCGCTCTTCGGTGATCTCTTTGACGGTCCGGGTATGGGGCACGTTGACTTCGATTCCGGACTGCAGGATGGGCGCGGTCACCATGAAAATGATGAGCAGCACGAGCACGACATCCACCAGCGGCGTGATGTTGATGTCGGAGAGCGCGGTCTGGGTGCGTCCATTTGCGGAAGTGAAGGCCATCAGCGGCGCGCCTCCGGGAGCGATGGCGCTTGCTGGTGCTCCACCAGATTGAGCATTTCCAGGATGAAGTCGTCATTGCGCGTCGCCATCTCACGAATTGAGCCAATGATGAGGTTGTAGGCGATCACCGCCGGGATGGCCGCGGCCAAGCCGGCAGCGGTCGTAATCAGAGCTTCGGAAATTCCGGGGGCGACGGCGCGCAAAGTTGCGGCGCCAGCCGTGCCCAGTCCGTGGAAGGCGTCGATAATTCCCCAGACGGTTCCGAACAATCCAATGAACGGCGTAACCGCGCCCGTAATCGCCAGCCACGGGACATTGCGTTCGAGGCGTGTGATCTCCTCGGACGACGCGACCTGCATGGCGCGCTGAATGGCGCCGAGATTGTGGATGCCGCCCGTCGTTCCCATCTGGCGTTTGAACTCTTCGAGTGCGCCTTCAAAGACTCCGATCAGCGGGCTGGGACGGAACTGTTCGGCGGACGAGGCGATGTCCTGCAGGCGCTGCGCCTTGCGGAAGCCACGGATGAAGCGTCCACTCTGCTCGCGGGCGCGGCGAATCAGCCGCCACTTGGAAAGAATCACCGCCCAGGAAAGCACGCTGAAGGCGAGGAGGAGGAGAAGCACTGACTTGGCGACCGGACCGGTCTGCAGGACGAGATCAACGATTTCGCCGCCGACAAAAAACAGGAGGACGGAAGAAACTTGCATTTGTTTAGGGAAAACCCCTGGCTAAGATTATAGACCAGGGAAGCGGCATACTCCGCCAAGGTGCCGCATCGGTCAATGCGGTCGTTTGCTAACCGTGCATTTGCGCCGGGCCTCGACAGCTACGAATTCGGAATCGCGGCCTCGACTTCGTTGGAATAGGAGCTTTCCTGACCTTGGGCATTGACCTCAGTGGTGACGTAGTAGTAGGTCGCCCCGCTGACCACCGTAGAGTCGGTGTAGTTGGTCGAAGCATCGAGTGTGGAGTTAATTTTCTGAAAAGGGCCTGTCTGGACGGTGCCGCGGTACACGTTATACCCCACGGCGTTCCCGCTTCCAGAATCCCAGGAGAGATTCACGCTATAGGCAGTCTGGGCCACGCCCGTACCCGTCACCGCTTCGACGGTTGGCGAGTTCGCTGCATTGCTGATGAATCCCACTTTGGAAGAAGCTGTTCCGGAGGCGTTCGGAGTGAATTGAATGGTGACGGCGAGGCTCTTTCCCGCTGGAATCGTCACTGGCAGTTTCAACCCGACGATGGCAAACTCCGAACTGGCCGACCGGTCCGACGAGATCGTGACGGCGGCGTTCGCGGCCGTGAGCGTAGCCTGCAAGCTGGCGGTCGATGCGACCGTGACATTCCCGAAATTCAGCGTTGCCGGCGTTACTCCCAGTTCCGGGCTGTTGGGGATGAAACCGAACCCACGGACACTGAGGTTAAGAGGGGACTTTGGGTCGTTACTAACGAGCGTGATGATGCCGTGGCTGTAGCCTTTGGCAGTCGGCTTGAAAGTAAAGGGCAACTCGACGCTTTCACCGGGCTTGAGCTTCACCGGCACAGGAAAGCTGCCGAGCGAGAATTCGCCTCCCTGTTCCGACCTGGAAGTGATCTTCAGCGTTCTCGTGCCGGTGTTCGAGAGTTGGATCGAGGCAGCAACGGACTGGCCGACCTGGACCTCGCCGAAGCCATGAGCGCAAGGTTTACATTCAAGTTTCTGCGCCCAGGAGGAGACAGGCGCCAGCCAACAGAGCAGCAGTGCGACTGCGAATAGGGGGAAGGCTCGCATGACTCAATCTTCCCGAATCGGCAACCATCGAGGCAAAATCGGAAGTGCATTTTTCACAACTTTAGTTCCGCTTTGGGACGGCCCGCTGGTTTCGCGCAGTCCGGCTGGCTGGTCTGTGCTATGCTGCGCGTAAATTGGCGAGCGTCGTTCAATTGAAGACAGTCGCCATTTGAAGATCGCAGGACCCTTGTGCTGGCCGAACTTCGACTCGAAAATTACGCAGTGATCGACAATGTCGCGATCGAATTCGCGCCTGGTCTGAATCTCCTGACCGGCGAAACCGGGGCGGGGAAGTCGATCCTTATTGACGCGCTGGGATTGTTGCTGGGGGAAAAGGCTTCGTCGGACGTGATCCGCACCGGCGCAGAGCGGGCCGTGGTCGCAGCGGTGTTTGAGAGCGACGGAGCCGCGGCACGTGCCATCGAAGGCATCCTCGAAACCAACGGACTGGACGCGGAGAATGGCTCGCTGATTTTGCGGCGCGAGATCGCTCCCGGCGGCAAGGGACGGGTCTTCATTAATAATCAGCCGGCGATCGTGGCTGTGCTCAAGCAGATTGCGCCGCACTTGGCGGTGATCCACGCGCAGAATGAATCGATCGTGAACTTCGATGCCGCGGCGCGGCAGGACCTGCTCGACGCTTACGCGGGAGTCGAATTGAAGGACGTTTCCGCCGCTTACGATCGCTGGAAGCAGATTCGCGGACGCATTGCTGAACTCGAACAGGACGAGCAGGATCGCATGCGGCTTCTCGACCTGTGGAACTTCCAGTCACGTGAAATCGAAGAGGCGCGGCTGCGGGCGGGCGAAGACGAGCAACTGGAATCGGAGAAGCGCGTCTTGGCCAATGCCGAGAAGATTTACGGCGCGGCCATCAATGCCTTCGACCTGCTGTACGAAGGGAATGCTTCAACGTCGTCGAGCTTGCGAGCCGCGCAGAAGCACCTGGAGGAACTGGCTCGTTATGAGCCGAAGTTTCAGGAAGCGCATTCTGCGCTCGATTCGGCGCGCATCAGCGTCGAAGATGTGGGCGCGACGCTGCGCGATTACGCCGGAGGAATCCAGGCTTCGCCGGAGCGCTTAGCGGAAATTGAAGAGCGGCTGGCGCTGCTCGATCGTCTGAAGCGCAAGTACGGTCCTACGCTCGATCAGGCCATCGCTTTCGGTGAGGATACACGCCGCAAATTGTCGGAGATGGAGAATAAAGATCAAGTGTTACTTGAGCTCCGGGCGATGCTGGCCGTGGCTGGCGGAGAATATCGCAAAGCTGCCCGCGCCGTCTCGCGCAAACGATCCGAGGCGGGACGGAAACTGGAGAAGCTGGTCGAGGCCGAGATCAACGATCTGGCGATGCGCGCCAGTTTCCGCATTGCGGTTGAAGAAAACGACGACGAAGCGCATTGGACTTCTTCGGGCATCAACCAGGTCGTCTATCTCATCTCGACGAATACGGGAGAGGCGATGCGTCCGCTGGAGCAGATCGCCTCGGGCGGCGAACTTTCGCGCGTCATGCTGGCGTTGAAGGCGAGCGTCGAAGCGGGAAAGGGAAGTGTGGCGCGGGCGGCCTCGCCCGCGTCGAAAGCAGCTCAGCGGACATTAGTTTTCGACGAGATCGATACCGGCATCGGGGGCCGCGCCGCCGAGGCTGTGGGGAAGAAATTGAAGGCGCTCGCCAAAGGCAATCAGGTGCTCTGCGTCACTCATCTGCCGCAGATCGCAACCTTCGCCGATCACCACTACCTGATCGAGAAGCGCGAATCCGGCGGCCGCGCCAAGACCTCCGTCCGCCAGATCACCGGCGAAGAACGCACCGAGGAAGTGGCGCGGATGCTGTCGGGAGCCAAGCTGACTGAGACCTCTCGGAAGCATGCGGAGCAGATGATCAAGGCGAATGGGTGAGTCCCAATTTGGAACGGGCGGGCTATCGCGCGGAGGAGAACATCGGGGCGCTCCGACCAAGAGCCTTGACCACGGGGGGCACAGGGTGGCACGGGGGAAGAGCGATTCCGAAATTGCCGCAGACCCGTGATTTTTGCCGATCATCACCACTTGATCGAGAGGCGCGAAGCCGGAGCGCGCGCCAAGACCATTGTCCTGTCAACGTTACCGGGAAAGAACGCACTGAAGAAGTGGTGCGCGTGCTGTCCGGAGCGAAACTGACGGAGACTTCGCTGAAACATACGGAGCAGATGATTCGGGCGAATGGGTGACGTGAACTGGATTCCGTTTCATGCATGGGATTAGGCCACCTCTGCCATCGCTCGAAGAATACCTCCCCTTGACTTAGCTAAGCAGAGTTAGCTAACATAAATTCATGGAAACCATTACCATCCACAAGGCCAAAACCGAGCTTTCGCGGCTGATTGAGAGGGCTTGCCGGGGCGAGGAGATCGTGATCGCTCGGGGGAAGAAGCCGGTAGTGCGGCTGGTCGCGATCGGGGACAAGTCAGGCCAGCGGAAACCCGGCGCGTGGAAGGGGAAGATCGAAATCGGTCCTGAATTCTTCGAGCCGCTACCTAAGGAAGAGCTTGACGCATGGGGGCAATAACGTGCGCCTTTTGCTGGATACGCACGCTCTGATCTGGTGGATGAGTAACAGTCCTTCGCTTCCGGGTACTATCAGCCGCCTTATATCCGACGAGGGAAACACGATCTTTGTAAGCGCGGCGTCGGCGTGGGAAATGGCGACTAAGGTTCGACTGGGAAGGCTGCCCGCTGCTTCCGACATTACCCGAAACTTCCAGGAATATCTATTGCAGTCTGGATTCGAGAGTCTTCCAGTTAGCGCGGAGCATGGCATTCGAGCGGGTCTGCTTCCGGGACCGCACCAGGATCCGTTTGATCGGATGCTGATCGCGCAGGCTGAGATCGAGAAGCTGTCCCTTGTCAGCAACGAAAAAATCTTCGACCAGTATGGCGTGCGTCGGGTCTGGTGAAGTCACACACGGTGGCCGCTCTCCCGTTCACCCATCCGTTTTCCCCGCCCGGTGCTAATCCTCACATCCTCAAAGGCTTACATTGACCTGGGGGTGCATCTTTCGGTACTCTTACAGCATCTGCCACAACGAAGACGTGTACCCTAAGTGGGTAGGGGAGCGAACTTGTCTGACAATGGGCGTTTGCATGCGAAGACCTTATTGCTATTGAAGCCGCGGGGGTTCTGCGCTGGTGTGGTGCGCGCGATAGATATCGTCCGGATTGCGCTGGAGGCCTTTGGGCGGCCGATTTATGTGCGCAAGGAAATTGTCCACAACCGCTTCGTGGTCGAGGAGCTCCAGCAGAAGGGCGCAATTTTTGTCGACAGCGTGGATGAAGTGCCTGAGGGCGAGCGCGTCATCTACAGCGCCCACGGCGTTTCTCCGGAAGTGCGCGAGCACAGCAAACTGCGGAAGCTGCGGGTGATCGATGCGACGTGTCCGCTGGTCACCAAGGTGCATGTGGAGGCGGTGAAGTTCGCCAAGGAAGGCTATTCGCTGATTCTGATTGGCCATCGCGATCATGACGAAGTGATTGGCACGCTGGGCGAGGCACCTACGGTGACGCAGGTAGTCGGGTCGCCGGCGGAAGTGGCGTCGGTGACGTTGCCCGACCCTAACCGGGTCGCATACCTGACGCAGACCACGCTCAGCTTGGATGAGACGCGCGACATTATCGCCGCGCTGCGCAAGCGGTTCCCGAACATTAAGGGTCCGGCAGCGCAGGATATATGCTATGCCACTGAAAACAGGCAAGTTGCGGTGAAGCATGTGGCTTCCGATGCCGATTTGCTGCTGGTGGTTGGCTCCGATAATAGTTCAAATTCCAAGCGCCTGGTGGAAGTCGCTCGCAGTTTGGGTACCCCGGCGCATCTAATTGATGACTGCCGCAACATACGGCCGCAGTGGCTGAATGACGTGCAGACGGTGGCCTTGACCGCGGGAGCGTCGGCTCCCGAGCATCTGGTGCAGGAAGTGGTGGCGTACCTGGCAGGCAAGGGCTTTGGCGACGTGCAGGAATTGGAGATCATGCCGGAAAATGTTCGTTTTGGATTGCCGCCGGAAATCGTCGAAACCATCGCCGCGGCGCCGGCCGTCGCCGTGTCATAGTTCGGAGCGCCGGTTTCGGAGCAACGGTTTGGACCGCAGTTCGGAGTTATAGATGGAAGAATCCTCCCCTTTTAATTCGGCCTCAGTGCCGCAGATGCGATTTGGAAAGATCGACGACCTGGAGAGCCGGGTCGCGGTCGCCGTCGATGCGGCTCGCAACTATCTTTTCTCTCAGCAATACGAAGAGGGTTACTGGTGCGGAGAACTCGAAGCCGATACCACCCTCGAATCCGATTACATTTTGCTCCACACGCTGCTCGGCACGGGCAGCCAGGAGCGTTTTGACAAGGCCGCTCGCTACATTCTCAATCACCAGAATGAGGACGGTGGCTGGAGCATCTATGCCGCCGGCCCTTCCAACATCAGCGCTTCGGTTAAGGCTTATTTCGGGCTGAAGCTGGCGGGATTCACGGCGGATCATCCCGCGCTGGCGCGCGCCCGCAAAAAAATTCTCGAAATGGGCGGCGTCACCGAGGTCAATACATTTACCAAGATCTATCTCTGTTTCTTTGGGCAATACGATTACGATGCGGTGCCGGCGGTGCCACCGGAGATCGTGCTCTTTCCCAACTGGTTCTGGTTCAACATCTACGAAATTTCTTCGTGGTCGCGCGCGATTCTCGTGCCGCTTGCGATCTGCTATGCCAAGAAACCATTCAAGAAGATTCCCGACGAAATGGGAGTGGAAGAGCTCTTTGTTGGCGGGCGCGACAAGTCGCGCATGCATCTGCGCTGGGCGAAGAAGCGGATCTCGTGGCGAAATTTCTTTATGGTGGCGGATCGGATTGCCCACTGGGCGGAGCGTGTGCACATACGCCCGCTGCGTTCGATTGCGCTGAAGCAGGCTGAGAAGTGGATACTGGAGCGCTTCGAAATGAGCGACGGCCTGGGCGCGATTTATCCCTCGATGATGAACGCCATTATCGCGCTGCGTTGCCTGGGGTATTCGGTGGACGACCCGCAGTTTATACGCGCGATGGACGAGTTCGAGAAGCTGGGGATTGAGGAGGGCGATACCTTCCGCATGCAGCCTTGCATGTCTCCGGTGTGGGATACGGCGTACGCGCTGTTTGCTTTGGGCGAGGCAGGAGTTCCGGCGAGCGATCCGCGCCTCGTGAAGTGCGCCGACTGGATATTGCAGAAGCAGGTGCGCAAACCCGGCGACTGGAAGATCAAGAATCCGAAAGGCGAGCCGGGTGGCTGGTACTTCGAGTTCAACAACGAGTTCTATCCCGACGTGGACGACAGTGCCATGGTCTGCCTGGCGCTGAGCCGGGTCGAGCATCCGAACGGACGCTATCAGGCGGAGTCGGTGCAGCGGGCGATTGATTGGATCTTGTCGATGCAGTGCAAGGATGGAGGCTGGGCCTCGTTCGACAAGGACAACGACCGCATGGTGTTCCAGTACGTCCCGTTTGCCGATCACAACGCCATGCTTGATCCGGCAACTGTCGACATCACGGGGCGCATTCTGGAGTGTCTTGCGACCTTTGGATACGACTCGAACCATTCGGCGGTGAAGCGGGCGATCAAGTTTATTCGTAAAGAGCAGGAGCCGGATGGAAGCTGGTTCGGACGCTGGGGCGTGAACTACATCTACGGCACGATGCTGGTGCTGCGCGGCCTGGAAGCGATGAACGTGGACCGCAACGACCCCATGATCCAGCAGGCGGCGGAGTGGATGCGATCGGTGCAGAATGCCGATGGCGGATGGGGCGAGACGGTGGGGTCGTACGACGATCCCAATCTTCGCGGGCAGGGCGACAGCACAGCTTCGCAGACCGCGTGGGCCATCATGGGGTTGCTGGCCGTCGGCGACACACGCAGCGAATGCGTGGCGCGGGGTATGGCGTATCTTCTGCGTACGCAAAAGAAAGACGGTTCATGGGACGAGCCTTTCTTCACCGGAACCGGCTTCCCGCGCGTGTTCTATCTGAAGTACCACCTGTACCGCGAGTATTTCCCGCTGATCGCGTTGACAACCTATTCGAAGGTGATGGCGGAGAAGAGTAGCAGTTAGCCATCAGCCGTCAGCTTTCAGCGATCAGTTATCGGTCGAAGTTTGGGCCAGAAAACCGAGAGCTGATAGCTGAGAGCTGAATGCTGGCTTTTGTTACCGGTGCCACGGGATTTCTGGGTAGTCATGTTGCGCGCGTGCTGGCGGAACAGGGAGCCGAGTTGCGGCTGCTGGTGCGGCCTACGAGCGATCTGCGCAACTTGGACGGCTTGAACGCGGATCGAGCGGTCGGCGATCTGCGCGACGCGGCTTCGATCGAGAAGGCGCTTGCTGGCTGCGATGTGGTGTTTCACGTGGCGGCGGACTACCGTTTGTGGGTGCGTGATCCTGACGAGATGTATCGCTCGAATGTCGAGGGCACGCGCTCGTTGCTTGAAGCGGCGCGGAAACAAGGTGTGCGGCGGGTGGTGTACACGTCGAGCGTGGCTACTATGGGCTTCATCTCGAGCCCCGCAACTGCCGAGCTGCGATCGGCTGGGCAGGTGAGAGCACCTGCCTTTACGCAAGCTTCGGCGGCCCACACTAGCACGGTGGCGGATGAAGAGAGTCCAGTGTCGCTGGCGGACATGATCGGGCACTACAAGCGTTCGAAGTTCATGGCGGAGCAAGTGGCAGTCGATGCGGCTAGATCGGGAGTCGATGTCGTGATTGTGAATCCTACGACTCCAATTGGCGAGCGCGATATCAAACCGACTCCGACTGGGCGAATCGTCGTTGATTTCCTGAAGCGGAAATTTCCGGCGTACGTGGAAACGGGCTTGAACCTGGTGGATGCGACCGAGTGCGCTCGCGGCCATGTCCAGGCGCTGGAGAAGGGAAGATCGGGCGAGCGCTACATTTTGGGCGGAGAGAATCTGACGCTGAAGCAGATTCTGGACCGGTTGGCTGCGATCACGGGCTTGCCTTCGCCGACGGTGAAGGTGCCATACATTGTTGCGCTGGCCGGTGGAGTCTTCTATGAGATGACGGGCCGGCTTCTGGGGCGGGAGCCGCGGACTACGATTGACGCCGTGCGCTTGTCGCGCAAGATGATGTTTGTGAGTTCGGCGAAAGCGGAACGGGATCTGGGTTGGCGCAAGGTTCCAGTGGATGGAGCGCTGCGGCGTTCGGTGGAGTGGTTTCGCGCGAACGGCTATGTATAGCAGACAGACGGAAATTTCGTACGACGATTCGGTTGAGGATTCGGGCTTTATATCAGGGCATTGCTTTAGTGATGCTTCGAAATACTCCGGTGGAGCGACGGGCGTCCTCGCCCGTCCACAGGACGTAGCGGGACGGGCGAGGACGGCCGTCGCTCCACAGACAGCCCGTTTAGAGGCTGGGGTGGCTGCGGATGTCTAGGATCGCCATCATAGCCGCTATGGAGCGTGAGGTGCGGCCGCTGATCCGAAGCTGGAAGGTCAGGATGATCGAACACAGCGGGCGGCGACATCGTCTTTTTGAAAAGGGAGACGCGGCGCTGATATGCGGTGGAATTGGAGCCGAAGCGGCGCGCCGGGCTACCGAGGCGGTGATTCGTGAAGTTAACCCTGCGCGGGTGATCTCGGTCGGTTTTGCCGGGGCGCTGGATGGTTCGCTGCAGGTCGGGCAAGTGCTTGAGCCTCGCACGGTGATCAATGCCGCCGACGGCGTTCGAACCGAAGTTGGCTCGGGTGCGGGAATTCTGGTGAGTTCCGCGACCGTGGCCGGCAAGGAGCAGAAAGTTCGACTACACGAAGCTTACGGCGCGAGTGCAGTGGACATGGAGGCCGCAGCCGTGGCCCAGGGAGCCGAGGCGCGTGGAGTCGAGTGCGGCGCTTTGAAAGCCATCTCCGACGACGCGGATTTCGACCTGCCTGCGCTGGATCGCTTTGTGGCGCACGATGGCAGTTTTCGCTTCGTTAGTTTTGCCTGCCATGTGGCGCTGCGGCCGTGGCTGTGGAAGAGTACGATGGCGCTGGCGCGAAACGGTTCCAAGGCCAGCCATGCTCTTTGCGGCGCGCTGGTGAGTTACCTCGACCGTGAGAAACCCGGTGGAGCGAACGGCGTCTTTCCCGTCCAGCCGGGCGGGGACGCCCGGCTCTCCACCAGCAAGCTCGGATGATCGACGGCTGTAGCATTCACCGGTCGCGGCACTGGATTGAGGGGAAGCAATAGAACCCGATATGGCAATTGCCCAGACATTCACCATTGAACGCGAGCGGTACGAGATTCCTTCCACGATGAAGGCGGTCGTCTATCGCGGCGTCAACGATTTGCGCCTGGAAGAAGTGCCGGTGCCTGAAATTGGAGCCGGCGAGATTCTGGTTCGCGTCCACACCTGCGGAATTTGCGGGACCGATCTTAAGAAGATTTCGACCGGATCGCACTCCGCGCCGCGTATTTTCGGTCACGAAACCGCGGGTGTCGTCGCAAAAATCGGGGAAGGTGTTCGCAAGTTCAGTGTCGGTGAGCGCGTGGTGGTGTTTCACCACATCCCGTGCCGAGAGTGTTATTACTGCCGCCACAAAACCTTCGCCCAGTGCGCCACCTACAAAAAAGTTGGCTGCACGGCCGGCTTCGAGCCTTCGGGCGGAGGATTTGCGGAATACGTCCGGGTAATGGACTGGATTGTCGAGAAGGGAACGGTGCGGATTCCGGACGGCGTCAGTTTCGAGCAGGCCTGTTTCGCCGAACCGGTGAATACTTGCATCAAAGGTATTGAGACGCTTCATCTGCAGGCGGAAGAGACCGTGCTGGTGATTGGACAGGGCCCAATAGGTCTGATACTGGCGAATCTGGCGAAGCGGGCGGGGACTCGCGTGATTACTTCCGATTTATATCCGGCGAGGCTTACAATAGCTCATGGCTTCGGCCTGAACCTGACAATTGATGCGTCTAAGGTGGATGCAGGGGAAGCCGTGTGCGGAATGACGGAAGGCCGCGGGGCTGACGCCGTGATTCTGGCAGTCGGCGGGAGCGGCCTGATTCGGCCGGCCATGGATGCGACTCGTCCGGGAGGCCGCGTATTGCTTTTTGCGCAAACGGCGCGAGGCGAGGTCACGATTGACCCGGCGGCAGTGTGCGTGGACGAAAAGGCTTTGCTGGGATCTTACAGTGCGTCAGTTGAATTGCAGGAGGAGTCAGTGCAGTTTGTCATGAACCGTGAGATGGATCTGGAGCGGCTCATCAGCCACCGTTTCCCGCTGCAGAGCGGCGTGGAAGCGCTGAATCTGGCGGCTCATCCTCGACCGGACTCGATGAAGATCGTCGTCCAGCCGGGCAGCACTTGGGAAGGACATCAACTGTGAATGGCAAGATGACGGCGGCCGTCCTGTACGGCAAAGAAGATATCAAGATTGAAAGGGTGCCGATCCCGCGCGTGGGTGAGGGCGAAGTTCTGGTCAAGGTTAATGTGGCGCTCACCTGCGGCACCGATTTGAAGGTGTATCAGCGCGGCTATCACGCCCGCATGATTGTGCCGCCGGCGTTGTTCGGACACGAACTGGCCGGCACCGTCGAGGAAGTCGGGGAAGGCGTGCGCGGCTTCCGGAAGGGCATGCGCGTGGTCGCGCTCAACTCGGCTCCCTGCGGCATGTGCTTCTATTGCTCCAAGCACCAGTTAAACCTCTGCGAAGATCTCCTGTTCAACAATGGCGCGTACGCGGAGTACATACGGATTCCGCGGCGGATTGTGGAGACCAATATGCTCGTCGTGCCCTCGAATGTGAGTTTCGAGGATGCCGCGATGACCGAGCCGCTGGCCTGTGTTCTCCGCGGGCTGCATGAAACTGGAGTCGAGATTGGCGACACGGTCGCGGTCATTGGCGGCGGACCGATCGGCCTGATGTTTGTGCAGGTGGCCAAGGCCATCGGTTGCAATGTAATCGCGGTGGTCAAGCGCGATTCACAGGTCGCACTGGCGCGCAAGAAGGGTGCGTACGAAGTTGTACAGATTACAAAAGTCAAAGATCCGGTGGAGGCAGTGCGCGAGTTAAGCCCGGAGGGGCGCGGCGCCGATGTGGCCATCGAGGCGGTGGGCCGTCCGGAAGCCTGGGAGTGGGCCGTGCAGATGGTTCGCAAAGGCGGCACGGTGAACTTCTTCGGCGGGTGCGCGTCGGGAACCAAGGTGCAGCTCGACACCAACCGCCTGCATTATTCGGAAATCACTTTGAAGGCAACGTTCCATCACACTCCTGAGACGGTGCGCCGGGCCTTCGGTTTGATTGCCGAGAAAAAAGTTTGCGGCAACGACTACATTACCGGCGAAGCGCCGCTTTCGCGTTTGCAAGATGTGCTGCGCCACATGCTGAACCGCAACGGAGATATCAAGACCGCGATCATCCCAGGTCACTAGCGTCGTGTCCCGCAGATTCGGGACATAGCTTTGGGTTGTCATCCTGAGCGAAGCGAAGGACCTATGCATTGGGGCGGCTTTCAAATACATAGGTCCTTCGCTTCGCTCAGGATGACAGTGTAGATTTATCGATCATTTGAATGGTAACTGCGACCGGCCATCCCCCGACTGCGCCGCCCGCCTCCGGATGGAGAGCGTTGCCGCCGGAGTACGCCATCCCCGAACACGCGCCCTCGGAAGCCGAAGCGCGCGAATACTGCCGCCGTCTGGCGCGCTCGCATTACGAAAATTTTTCGGTGGCGTCCTGGTTTCTTCCGGAGCGGCTGCGCCAGCATTTCTTCAACGTCTACGCATATTGCCGCATCTCGGACGATCTGGGGGACGAGATAGGCGACACGGCCGCATCTCTGCAGTTACTCGATGAGTGGGAGACGGAGCTGAATGCCTGCTACGACGGCGATCCTAGTCGAGGCCCCCGGCATCCCGTGTTCGTCGCGCTCGCCGAGACGGTGCGCAAGTTTGAAATTCCGAAGCATGAATTCGCGGATCTGCTGACCGCGTTCCGGCAGGACCAAAGCATCCGCCGCTACGAAACCTTCAGCGATCTGCTGGGCTACTGCAAGAATTCGGCGAATCCGGTCGGCCACCTCGTGCTCTATCTCTGCGGATACCGCGATGCCGAGCGCCAGCAACTTTCCGACTACACTTGCACCGCGCTGCAACTGGCGAACTTCTGGCAAGACGTGAGCGCCGACTTTGCCAAGGGACGAATTTATCTTCCGCTCGAAGACCTGCGCCGCTTCGGCGTGAGCGAGGAAGAAATCCGCGAGGGCGAAAACACTTCCGCGTTTTGCGCGATGATGAAGTTTGAGGTCGAACGGGCGCGTGAGTGGTTCGCGCAAGGGCTGCCGCTGATCATGAAGGTGGAGCGCGCGCTGGCCACCGACATCGAACTCTTCAGCCGCGGCGGGCAGGAAATTCTGAACGCGATCGAGCGCCAGGATTACGCTGTGCTGGGCAGGCGTCCGGCAATTTCGAAGACACGGAAGCTGGCCCTGGTTGCTCGTGCCGCGCTGGGGAAGTTCCTGGGGAAACAGAGATGAGCACCGCCGTGGAAAACGCGCCCGCGCAGTTTGCGCCCACCGCTTCGCAGCTCGAAATGGCGTACTCCGTCTGCCGGAGCATTGCCCGCTCCGCCGCCAAAAATTTCTACTACGGGTTTCTTGTACTTCCGCAGCGAAAACGCAATGCTTTGAGCGCCGTGTACGCTTTCATGCGGCGGTGCGACGACATCACCGATGACATCACGCTAAGTCCCGGCGATCGTCACAACCAACTACTGGAATGGCTGGACAAAGTCCACCGCGCATTCGCCGCACAGCCCACGGATGATCCCGTGCTGCTGGCGCTGACCGACGCGCAGCGTGCTTACCAGATCCCGATAGGTCTTCTCGACCAGCTCGCCTACGGTACGGCTGTGGATCTCGATTACAGCGCGCCAGAGCCCTCTGCCGCTGCGCCGCCGGCTGCGCGTTACCAGACTTTTGAAGAGCTGCGCCAGTATTGCTACGGCGTGGCATCGGTCGTTGGATTAGTGTGCATCAAGATCTTCGGCTATCGCGATCCCGCCGCCGAGCCGCTTGCCGAGCGCTGCGGCCTGGCGTTTCAGCTCACAAATATTATTCGTGACGTTAAAGAAGACGTCGCCATGGGGCGCGTTTATTTTCCGCAAGAGGACTTGGCGCAGTGCGGTCTCTCTGCCGCCGATCTCGCCGCGCCGCAAGTTGATGTGGCCCGTATCCGTCCGCTGCTGGCGATGGAGGCCGACCGCGCGCGCGATTGCTACCGCGACGGAGAAGAGCTGATCCCGCTGGTGAATGAGGACAGTCAGCCTGCCCTGTGGGTGCTGATCACCATCTATCGCCGCCTGCTGGAAAAGATTGCTCTGAAACAATACGACGTCTTCAGTGAGCGCGTCCGGTTATCGGTTGCCGAAAAGCTCACGGTCCTCGGAAACGGAATCCTGAAGCGCCTGCTGTGATGCCATCCTCGATGCATCCTGATACGATCGGTCCTAATAATACGACGCATTCTAATTCGACAGATCCTCCCACAGTCGCAATCGCCGGAGGCGGATTGGCCGGCCTCGCCGCCGGATGCGCGCTCGCTGAAGCGGGGTTTCGCGTGTCGTTATTTGAGCGCCGACCATATCTCGGCGGGCGCGCGTCTTCTTATCAGCATCCGGGCACCGGCGAAATTGTCGACAATTGCCAGCATGTGTTGCTCGGCTGCTGCACCAACCTGCTCGATTTTTATCGGCGCGCGGGAGTTCAGGACAAAATTCGCTGGTATGAGAAGCTGACGTTCCTTGAGCCTGGAGGGCGCGCATCCGTGATCGCCCCGTCGGCGCTCCCCGCTCCGCTGCATACCGCTCCGTCATTTCTCCGCGCCGACTGTTTGAATTTTCGCGACAAGCTGGCCATCAGCCGCGCTCTGGCCGTGCTGGCTCCGTCCATTCCCGCGGATGGGGGTGAGTCGTTCCTCGACTGGCTCAAACGCCACGGACAAACCGCGCAAGCCATCGAGCGCTTCTGGAAGACGATCCTGGTCAGCGCTTTGAACGAAGATCTCGATCAAACATCCGTCCCCTATGCGGCCCAGGTGGTGCGCGAGTCGTTTCTTAAATCGGCTGCTGCCGGACGCATGGGAATTCCAACCGTGCCGCTCACCGAGCTGTATAGCACCGCTGGAGACTACATTCGCGCCCGTGGCGGAGAGATACAGTTTCGAGCCAGCGTGGAGTCGTTTCGAACCGTGCCGTTTGCGGTAAATGTGACGACGAACGGGCAGGAAGAGAAATTCGATTATCTGGTGCTGGCTGTTCCTTTTGATGCGCTGGGCCGCATGTTGCCGGATACCGCATCGGCCAAGCCTTTGGCCGCGGCGCTTGGACAGTTCTCGACGTCACCGATCACTGGCATCCATCTCTGGTTCGATCGTCAGATCACGGACCTCGATCACGCCGTCCTGCTCGACCGCACCATCCAGTGGATGTTTCACAAATCGCGGATCATTGCAGCTCGCGCCAACGAAGCTCATGAAAACGGCAATGGCAGCTACATTGAGCTGGTTGTGAGCTGCTCCCGGAGCCTGGTGGAAAAATCGAAGGCGGAAATCGTTGAGATGGCGATGCGGGAAGCGCAAGAATTCTTTCCTGGCGCGCCCGATGCGACACTGCTGAAATCGACCGTGATCAAGGAAGTGCACGCGACCTATTCGCCGCGTCCGGGAATTGACCAATACCGGCCCAAACCAGGCACCGCATGGCCGCGAGTGTTTCTGGCCGGCGATTGGACGGCAACCGGTTGGCCTGCCACTATGGAAGGCGCGGTTCGCAGCGGCTATCTTGCAGCGGACGCTGTGGCGCGGTTCCAGGGTACCAAGAGCGCCAGCTTTCTCGTTCCCGATCTGGCGCCGAGTGGCTTCATGAAATTGTTTCGGTGAGATTCACCTCGGTAACTTCAATTACTTCGGTTCCAATTCTGCGTTACTGCAAAGCCAATCTCAAGAATTCGCGCCCAGCACACGATGTTATAGATATGGCTGAGCGCACTGCCGCAGACAGAGGTCGATTAGACAAAGATCGATTCGACGAGGAGCGGCCGGACAAAGAGCGCCGCCGCAACCCCCGATTCAACTGCGGCGGCTACGTGGAGATCAATTGGCTCCCGTCCAACGGCATTTATGTTCCGGGCAAGGTGCGCGACCTCAGCCTGCAAGGATGTTGCATTGATACCAAGGTGCCCCTTGATCCCGGCAAGCGGGCTGAAATTGTGGTGCGCGTCAAGACGGATTCGTTTCGCGCCGTGGGCGAGGTGAGGGTGATCCGCGGCGACTCCGGGGCGGGCATAGAATTTGTTCGCTTGAGCGCCGGCGGAAAGGGCTTGCTCGAGGACTTGGTAGCAGAGTTGGCGAGGATAGAGGCTGCCATCGACAATCTCAAAGCGGTCAGTCGTAAGCTGGACCCGGATTCGTTTCGCAAGGAAATGAACTATCGGAAACTTCAAGCACAGATGTTGAGCACACGCTTTCCGTTCCTAGCGACGGTTGTTCCCGAAGAGAAGTCGGCGGACGCATCTGCCGATAGCAATCCGATGGCAGGGAAGAAAGTGCTGGTCATCCCTATCGATTTGTTCGTTTAGAGAGACTCTGATCAAGTGTCAGCAAAAAGCATGAACCACAGGGTACACAGAGTGCACGGAGGACCCCAGGGACTTAATCAGAACGTCCTTAGCGCAATTCTGCAGGCTGCTAAAGCGCCATCAGAACCACGCCACCCGCAACCAGCAAAGCGGCAATCCAGCGCCTGCGTCCGACGCGTTCGTGCAGGAATATGCGCGCGGCGACCGCATTGGCCACAAAGGTGAGCGAGGCGGAGGCGGGCACGACCAAGCTGAGATTTCCCCACGAAAGGCCGAAGAGCAGGCTGTAGAACGCGACGGCCATTGCCATCACGCCGAGAGCAAACGTGGGCGTTCCCAGCACGCGGCGGATAACGGCGAGCACTCCGCGCCGTTTCCAGAGTTCGCCAACGTCGCCCACTCGTTTCATGGAGTAGGAAAGCAGCACGTCCCCGGTGGTCGCAGCCATGCCGATGATCGCAATCGCAGCCCAGGCGTGGAGGTCTTTCATGACCTGATCTCCTGGGACGCCGTATCCGGCAAAGCATCCGGCGACTTCTCATGTTGGTGACTGGGAGTAACGGACGGACCAGCGGTCACAAAACCCATGCCGGCAACGATCAGGGCGATGCCGAGCCAGCGCGTTAGCGAGATCGCTTCATGAAGACGGAAGTGGCCAACCAAAGCTACGAGCACATAGGCGAGCGACGTGGCGGGCAGCACATAGGTGAGGTCCGCCCACGAAAGCGCGGACATGTAACAGGCGAAGAACGTCAGCAGTAGGAGGATTCCCGCAGTTACCCAGGGATTGAGAACGGCCAGCAGCAGGCCGGAAAAATTGTGCAAGGAAACATTGCCGAGTTCCTTCATGCCGCGAGCCAGCAAGGAATCACCCGCTGTGCTGAATACGGTGATTCCGGCGAGGACGAGGTATTTTCGGAATGTCAATTGATGCATCGAGACATTGAATCATTTAGTCATTGAAACATTGAATCATTAAAGGTCAAAGGCTCTTGGGTTTCAAAAATGTCTCAATGATTCAATGCCTCAATGATTCAATGGTTGTCTAGGCCTTGGCTGGCGCCGGGGCGGGCGCTTCTTCCTTGCGGTTTCCCTTGACCCACTTCTGGCGCTGTGCGCGCAGTTTCAGGAATGCCCGCGCTTCCTTGTACAAGCGCTTGCGCTCGGAGTTGTCGAACACCGCTTTGCGCAAAATACGGTACGCCGCCTTGGGACGGAAATAGTAGGCATCGTAAAAGTGATGGACGGCTTCCAGCAATTCGGAGGCGGGCAGGCCGGGATACTCGATCTGCACCATCTGGTGGCCACCGTCGTCCACCATTTTTGTGTCGCTGGTCATGAAGCCATTCTTGATCGCGAATTCGTGCAGCTCCGTGCCAGGGTAAGCATGCGCCACTGAAACCTGAATCGTTTCCACATCGAGTTCCTTGGCGAAGTTGATCGTATTCGCGATGGTCTCGCGGCTCTCTCCGGGCAAGCCAATGATGAAATCTCCGTGCACCACTAGCCCCAGCTTGTGACAATCCTTGGTGAACTGGCGGGCGCGCTCGATGGTCGCGCCTTTCTTGATGTTCTTCAGAATCTGCTGATCGCCCGATTCGTAACCGACGATCAGGAGCCGGCATCCCGCTTCTTTCATGGCCTTCAACGTCTCGTAATCGGTGGTGACACGCGAGGTGCACGACCAGGTGAGGCCCAGAGGTTTCAACTTGGCGCATAACTCGACGGTGCGCGCCTTCTGCAGGTTGAAGGTATCGTCGTCGAAGAAAAATTCTTTCACGTAGGGCCAGTAATCTTTCGCCTTGGCCATTTCACGGGCTACGTCGTCGGAGGAGCGCTTGCGCCACGGGTGTCCGCTGAGCGTTTGCGGCCAGAGGCAGAAGGTGCACTGCGCCGGGCATCCGCGCGACGTGTAGAGCGACACGAAGGGATTGAGCAGGAAAGGCACGTTGTAGCGGCGCACATCCAGATCGCGCCGGTAGACGTCGGTCACGTGCGGCAGGGCGTCGAGATTCTCAATGGTCGGCCGGTCGGCATTATGCAGCACGTGTCCATTCTTACGATAGGAAATGCCAAGAATGTCTTCGATCGGCTTGCCCTGCGCGTATTCGACGATGGAGTAGTCGAACTCCTTGCGGCAGGCAATATCGATCACCTTCGCTTCCATCAAAGACTTCTCGGGCAGCACGCTGACGTGGGGTCCGACGAAAGCGATTTTGATGTGAGGATGGCTGTCTTTGATGGCCTCGGCGATGCGCACGTCGCCCGCAAATCCTGGAGTGCTCGTGAACAGCACGAGCAGTTCATAGTCCTGACAGGTGCGGATCGTCTCTTCCGCCGTGATGTGGTGCGGCGGGGCGTCGAGCAAGCGCGCGCCTTCGAGCATTCCGGTCGGATAGGCGAGCCAGACCGGATACCAGTAGGACTCGATCTCGCGCGTGGCGGGCCAGCGCGAACCTGCGCCCCCATCGAAATTCTCAAACGAAGGCGGATTCAAAAAGAGTGTTTTCAATGGCATATGGTGAGTCTCTATTTTAGCATTCTTCGGAGCGCACGAACCCCACTCGCCGCTACCACTTTAGATGCGCCCCGAGCCCTGTTCCGAACTATGTTCCGAACTATGTCGAAAACGCGGAAACCTTTATTGAAGTATGCCTTAGCGGGACTCAAACGGCAAAATAACCTCGCCGAACGTCGCTTCTGGGCATTAAGGCGCGAGAATCGGGTAGTGGCTGGATCAGCCGTTTGTAATAGTCCGAACTCGACCTTGGGACAGCTTTAGCAAGGCCCCATCATCGGCTAGAGGCAATATTCCGCCCACTCCCCCAGCATCCCGTTTTGACCGAGGCGCCAACTGACCGGGTAGTTGCGGGTTCTGAGTGTAACGGGGATATTTCAACAATTGGCAATGTGCTTTACGTGGCGAAGTGAGTCGGGTTACTATTCCTCCGCGCGAAAATGGATTCCCTGTCAAATACGGTTTCCCCGCCTGACCCTTCTCATGCTATTCAGACTGCGGGGAAACGGCGTATTTCCTCGGCCGTTCTGTCGGCAGCCCTTCCGGGTACAGGGCAATTGGTCTTAGGAAAAGCGCAAACCGGTTTCTGGTTTTTATGTTTGTTCTGCATTCTCACTTTCATGTATTGGCCTCTCCGTTTGCCAAGGTCATGGGTGGCGTTACAACTTTTGACATTCGCTGAGATGACTCTATGCACTGTAGCGGCGTGGCACGCTCTGCGTACGCCCAGCCAAAGAGCCTTACGAGGCTCACGCCTCTGGTTAATCTTGCTAGTCCCGCTTGCGTTGTTGCTTTCCTTCGCGCATAGCAACTGGCTTCTTCGTGCGGCAGGCGTCCGTCCATTCGGCGTGCCATCCACTGGTATGGAACGAACAATATTGCAAGGAGATCGTATAGTCGTCGATTTCAGACAGTACCGACAGTCCAAGCCAAAATCCCGCGACATCGTTGTCATTCGCAAAGACGGTACATTCTTCGTTAAGCGAGTGATGGCGGTGGCTGGCGAGGTGATTGAGGGCAAAGATGGTGCGATTATTGTGAACGGCAGTCGTCTAGAGGAACCGTACGTACAGCATCTTGGGAATCCACCCGTGCAGCTAAATGAGTTTGGACCGGTGAACATCCCCGGAGGGAAGCTCTTCTTGATGGGCGATAATCGAGACGTAAGCATGGATAGCCGAATGCCGGAATTCGGCCTAGTGAGTGAAGAGAGTGTTGAGGGTATGGCGTTGTATATCATCGGTTCCAAATCCCACCGGGACGGAACCGACCTTCGCTGGACAGGAAGCCTCGGAAAATAAGTCAGCAACCGTGAGCGAGCATCCTGTTAGACGTGCTTAACTGTGATTGGCGAAACCAGGCGTTAGCGCTCAAAACCCCTGCCAAGGGTCGGCCCGACGATAGCGAACCCGTCCGACAGCACGTGTTGAAAGCTCAAGTCTTGGCTCGTACAGCTGATATGTGCGTTACTTAGACGCGGGATTCGGGAGCGCCCAGCTCTCCAAATCTCCGGTGGCGCGCAGCAGGTTCATGCGGACGCGCTGGTATTCAAAATCGGCATCCTGAAAAAGCAGGTAGCGTTCGGCGGCCTGCACACGGGCGTCGGCCAACTCGTGCAAGGTGCCAGTCTTGGCGTCGATACGGGTTTGGACCGCTTCCAGGCCCGACTGCGCCAGTTGATATTCGAGTTGCGCCACTTCGCGAGCGGCCTCGAGTTGCTCGGCGGCGCGCTGTAGTTTCAGGGCTTCCTCCGCCACTTGATCGCGAGCCGCCTCGGCTTGTTTTTTTGCCTTGAGGGCTTCGGCCTCGGCCGCCTGGGTTCGGGCGTGCTGGCTGGCATTGAACAGCGGGATCTTAATGGCAAAGCCGATCACGGCATTGTCCTTCTGAAAGTGATCGCCGTAGTACACGCTGTAGTTATTGAAGGTGGAAAATCGCGCATACTGGGCGGATAAATCGATCGACGGATACAAAGCGCGATGCTCGCCCAAAGCCCGCATCGATTCCGCCAGCGAATGCTGCTCGGCTAACTTGATGGTGGGGCTGGAAGCAATCGCTCTTTCCGAAAGATCTTCTTCCGCAGCGACGGGCGGCAGAGCGGGAATGGTTTCGGGCGCGAGTTCGATGGTCGAAACCGGCAATCCGGTCAGCGTCGAAAGATGACGCCGCAGGACGTCGGCATTGCCCCGCGCCTCGGCTCGACGAAGGCGCACGCGCGCTCCAGTCAGCTTTGCTTTGTTTAAGTCCACGGCGCTGTCCACGCCTGCTTGCAAGCGCTCGGCGACAGCTTGTTCCATTTGCTGCGCTTGGGCCTCGTCCTGCAGCAAGCGCACGAGGCGGGCTTCCCACTTGGCCAACTCCGCGTAGGTTAGCGCGACGTCTTGAATGACAGCATTGCGCTGGTCTTTGTCCTGAATCTCGGAAGCGTGCCACTCCGTTTTCGCCGCATTCACGAACTGCCGCTGCGTAGCGTTGAAGACCGTACCCTGCACGACACCATCCGCTAGCGCCGGTGCAGACCCTTCGATGCTGAGGGGGAATCCATAAGACCAGCCGACGCCCGAACCGAGGAATAGCTGCGGGATATAGTTGTTGCGGAGTTCCCGATAGGAGGCAAAGGCGTGCTGTACGTCGGCCTTCGCAATCGCCGAACTCGTGCTGTGCGCGAGCGCCAGGCGAATGGCGCGCTCAAGAGGCAGTGGTTCCGCTTGGCCGAGGGTTGCGATCGTCAGTACAGCCGCAAGTACGGCGAGCAGATTGGTGCAGCGCAAACACGGCAATCGGAGTTTCATCTCGTCCCCTTCATCTCGTCACTTCATCCCGTGACTTCGGCATGACTTCGGCATCGTCACGCACAAATTGTAGTGCGCCGCAAGCGAGACGGGCAGTAACTTTGCTAGAACTGATCGAATCAGTGGGTTCTGCCAGGGCAGGGCACGGCTTCAAGAGCCTGCCCTGAGCGAGACCGAAGGGTGCCGTCCAGTCTCAACAAAGGCGTGGGCTGTGGCTCCTGAGATATCCGGCGATTTACTCATTCGGTCGATTAGTGCGTAACTCGATTCAACGCTTGCTGAGCGGTGCCGAAGTTCCGCGCCAATGACAAGGACGCACGATACTCGTCGGCAGCGCCGGCTCGGTCTCCTTGTTTTTCCAGCAGCAGGCCCAGCAAATAGCGGGCTTTGAACGCGGGCGCGGCCTCCACCGGACCCGAGGCCAGGTAGCGGTGCAGCAGTTCGGTGGCGAACGGGTATTTTCGTCCGGCGCGATAGAGCATTTCGGCCGCTTCGACTAGGACGTCGGGCTTGGACATCGGCGACTGGCTGAGCTTGACGAGGGCTTGCTCCATTTCGCCGAAGCGTTTCTGGCGGCGAAGAAAAAGAGCAAGATTGAGCCACGCCTCCGCGTCACTTTGACTGAGGTCGATGTACTGACGATATTCCCGTTCGGCGGTGACCGCGTCTTTCTTCTGTTCGGCGATGCGCGCGTAAACCCAGTGTTCACGGGCTGGGTTCAAAGTTGCAATGTACTGCGCTTGCTCGCGAGCTTTCTGCTCGCCGCCGCCAACTACCGCGGGCGCTGCCAGATAGAACTCCGCCAGATCGAGCCGGGCATCGACGTCTTTCGGATCCAATTCCACTGCGCGCTCGAATTCTTCGCGAACCTTTCCGGCCAGAACAGCCGCTGCCAGGAAATTTGCCCGATCCGCCTTTTCGCCGTACACGCGCCCCAGCCACAGATGGAAACGGCTGTTGCCCGGATCGAGCGCGACCGCCTTCCTGCAGGAGGATTCCGCGCGATTCCAATCTTCGAGCGCGAAGTAAGCGCGGCACAGCAGGTTGGATGATTCCGCGTCCGCCGCCGAGGAACGGCGGCTATTTAATTCGGCGATGGCTTCATCGATCCGGCCCGCGGCCAGCATACCCTTGGCGGAGTCGGCCACGCTGGCGCTCAGCGTAGCCATGAGCGTGAGTAAAGCGAGGAAGACTTTGGCAGCGCGCGCGATCATCTAGAACTTGACCTTGGTGAGGTCGCCAATGGGTTTGCCATTCCACGAATTGATCGCAACCACATCCTTGGCGGAAAGGCCGCGAGTTACTTCGACCTGGGTGAGATTGGAAAGGGAAGTCTCGACCTCGCGGCGTCTGAGTTGGTGGCCGGCAACCAGCAAGACATAAGGCTTGGTGTCGTCCGTGCGGACAGCTTCACGAGGCACCACCAGCACGTTATCATGCTGGGCCGCGACGATCGTGACTCCGACGTTGATATTGGGCAAGAGTTTCAGATCCTTGTTATCTACGATGCTGGTGGTCTCGCCGACGTTGCGCGAACCGTGCAATTTCACCGTCGACGGAACGGCAGTCACGGTGGCCGGCCACATACGTCCAGGGACGGCGTCCCAGGTAATCTCGATCGGATCTCCCGGAGCAAGTCTGCCGACGTCGGGCTCATCGACGAAAGCGCGGAGCAGCACTTTTCGCAGATCCGCCACTTGCAGCAGGAGATCGCCGGCGGCGACGAAGCCGCCTTGCTTGGCGGGCAGCGAGTACACGATGCCAGTGAAAGGAGCGCGGACATTCGATTTCGCCAGAACGTCTTCGGCGGCGTCGTAGGTGGCCTGCGCGTCCGCTCGCTGCGCATTGACGCGCGCTAACTCTCCATTCGAATATCGCTTCGTCCGTTTTTGCCGCAGGAATATGAGTTGGGCTTCGGCGCCGGCGAGCGCGTTTTCCGCGTCGCGCACTTCTCCCGCCGAGGCCGCGCCTTGCTGCTCAAGTTTTTTCAGCGCGTCCAAATTGCGCTGGGCGGAATCGCGGTCGTTGCCGGCTTTCACCAGTTGAGCATCGAGGCTGAGTACTTCCTCCTGGGTTCCGCCTCGCTCCGCATAGCCCAAGTCGGCTTGCGCCGCTTTCAATTGGGTCTCGGCGCGAGCCGCTTGCGCGCGCGCTTCGGCGTCATCCAGAACGAGAAGCAATTGCCCCTTCTTGACGGATTCGCCTTCCTTGACCAAAACGCGCCGCACACTGGTCGCAGCCGGAGCGTGGGCCTCGAAATTATTGACCGGCTCAATTTTTCCGTTGGTCGAAACCAAGCTGCGGATATTGCTCTGCTCGACGACGGCGGTTCGCACCGGAACCGCGTCGTCACGGTGGGTAACGAAAGCAGCCAGCACAATCACCGCCGCCAGAATCGCGAGCGCCGTTACCCACCAGCGCCGCGGCCGGCGTTCCGGACTGTTTCCATTCAATGCCATTCGGAGAAAAAGCGCGAACCTCAATGTATATCATCCACGCGCGGCGGGGAGCAGGGAAATGCGCGCTCAGGACTTAGCTAATTAGATGCATCTCGCCGGTCGTTTGCACCAGCGACAGCGTGGGATTCTCCCGGCGATGCGCCCCGGCCACCCTTGCGAATCGCGCGCTTGCGGCTCTAGGTACAATAGGCAAATGCCGAAATCGCACCGCTCCACCTCTCCGCGCTACACCGCGGAGCACGCCAGCGCCGGGCGCGATCACGATTTTCCGGAGATTGAAACCTGGCCGAACCAGTTTCCCGGGTACGAGATTGTGGTGGACGACCCGGAATTCACCTCGGTCTGCCCGAAGACTGGTCTGCCGGATTTCGGCAACATCGTGATTCGCTACGAACCGGATCGCGTGTGCCTGGAGTTGAAATCGCTGAAGGAATATCTGCAGGCGTATCGCAACCTCGGCATTTTCCAGGAGAACATCGTGAATCAGGTGTTGGAGGATGTGGTCCGCTGGGCAAAGCCGGTGTGGGCGGAGGTGAAAGGTGAATTCCGTCCGCGCGGTGGGATTTCGACCGTCGTAATTGCGAAGTGGCCGCGTAAGAGAGGTCAGAGGTAAGAGGTCAGATTGCAGAAGTAGAATCGATGTGGCGCTTTTTGTTTTTACTTCTGCAATCTGACTTCTGACCTTTGCAATCCTCTACGTGCTATATTCGCTCGACCTGTGACTGATCGAAGGCTCTATCCCCGCACCGCGCTGCTCGTGCTGACCGCGCTCAATCTGCTTAATTATGCGGACCGCAATGTGCTGTTCGCGGTCCAGCCCTTGGTGCAGGATGAGTTTCATCTGAGTAAGGTTCAGATTGGCTATCTCACCAGCGCGTTTCTCGGGTTTTACATGATCGCCGCGCCCTTTGTGGGGCCGCTGGCGGATCGATATTCGCGGAAGTTGATCATCGCCCTGGGAGCGATTTTCTGGAGCGGCCTCACGCTGCTCACGGCGGTCACGCACACCTATACGGAACTGCTGATTCGGCACACGCTGGTTGGCATTGGCGAAGCGACCTTCGTCACCATCGCGCCGACCTTTGTGGCGGATCTGTTCGCGGAGGAAATGCGCGGCAGAATCCTCGGCGTATTTTATCTGGCGATTCCAGTGGGGTCGGCTGCGGGCTATCTGCTGGGTGGCAATCTGGCTCCGCACTATGGATGGCGCTTCCCCTTTTACATTGCGGCGGGGCCAGGATTTCTGCTGGCGATTGCGGTGCTGTTCCTCAAGGAACCGGAGCGCGGGCAATTTGATTCGCTCAAGGAGACACCTGAGCGCGCGACGATTCTTGGTCTAGCGCGCAATCCGGCATTTTTGACGGCAACTCTGGGCATGGCGGCGATGACGTTTTCGCTGGGCGGTATTCAGGTCTGGATGCCGCAGTTTCTTTACAGCGAGCGCCACTACTCTCTGGCCCGCGCCAATTTTATTTTTGGCATCATCATCGTGGTGGATGGAATCGTCGCCGCACTGGCGGGCGGATGGCTGGGCGATTATCTGCTGCGGCGGATGAAAAGTTCCTACTACCTGATTTCGGCCGCCAGCATGGCGCTGGGCGTTCCCGTCATGATTGTGGCCCTGTTTGCGAAGGGCCGCATCATGGTGCCGGCCATCGCGTTGGCAGCTTTCTTTTTGCTGCTGAATACTTCGCCACTGAATGCGGCGGTGATCAACTCGGTGGGCGCTCATATCCGCGCCACTGCCATCGCGGTGAACATTTTCATCATTCACATCCTGGGCGACGTGCCTTCGCCGACTATGATGGGATGGGTCGCCGACCGGCGCTCGTTGCAGGCAGCTTTCGTTTTGCCCGTGATTGCCATGATAATTTCCTCGGTGATCCTGTTTTACGGTATGCGATTTGCGCCAGCACTGCGGATCAGTGAACCATCGCCGGAGTCGCCAGTTCCCTCAGGAGCATCTTCCTAAGGAAACCCTGATTAAGTTTTCGTAGTGGCTATGTTTGTGAAACCGTTAACCACCAAGGCCACAAAGGCACACGAAGGAAATATCTGAGACCGAAGGCCTTCGTGATCTTCGTGTCCTTGGTGGTTCAGCCTCTGTCGTCATCGCGAAACTGAGCCACTACATAAGTTTTCGTTGGCGAGATGGGATGCACTGAAAGCTTGACCCTCAGCGACTGAAGCCGCTGGTGTAGCGGGTTCTAACGGCATAACTGAAGCCATGCCCTTTCAAGGCTTCGTGCTAAGCGACTTAATCAGAGGTTCCCTAAGCACAATGCATTGGCAAACATTTCATTGGATTGCAGGCAGCACCCTCGCACTGGCCTGGTTCTCGCGCATCGTGGAATCCGCCTTCGGTATGCCGAGTGTTGCCGATATCGCGCGGCCGGAGTGGGACCGCAGGCCGGCGACGACAGGCCGCGAGCCGAGAGTCAGCATCATCGTGCCCGCGTGCAACGAGCAGGAAGACATTCGCGAGACGCTCGTGCAATTGCTCGCGCTCGATTATTCCAACTACGAAATCATTGCCGTTAACGACCGCTCGACGGACGGCACCGGCCAGATCATGGATGAGGTTGCCGCAAGTTTTCAAGCCCACGGCCGGTTGAAAGTGGTCCACATTTCAGAGCTGCCCGCAGGGTGGTTAGGCAAAACCCACGCCATGTGGGTGGCCGGCAAGCAGGCAACTGGGGACTGGCTGCTCTTCACCGATGCCGATGTCCTCTTCAAACCCGATTCTCTGCGGCGCGCCCTTGCCTATGCCGAAGCGGAGCGCGCCGATCACGTCGTCCTTTTCCCGCGGATGATTATGAAGCGGCCAAGCGAGAAAATGATGATCGCTTTTTTCCAGGCGCTCTTCGTTTTCGGACATCGCCCGTGGAAAGTTGCCGATCCCAAGGCGCGCGACCACATGGGGGTGGGCGCTTTCAACCTGGTCCGGCGCACGGTGTATGACGCGGTCGGCACGTATCGCGCCTTGCGCATGGAAGTGCTCGATGACATGAAACTGGGCAAGGTAATCAAGAACGCGGGCTTCGCCCAGCGCAATGTTTTTGGCGAGGACCTGATTTCCCTGCACTGGGCCAAGGGCGCTTTCGGTATCGTCGACAATCTCACCAAGAACTTCTTTGCCGTGCTCTCTTTCCAGTGGCCTCGAACGGTTGTCTCTATAGTGGGTCTGGGTCTTCTGAATCTCGGGCCATTTCTCGGCATTTGGCTGGCCCAGGGATGGGCGCGACTTCCTTACGCCATCGCGCTCGCTTCACTGTTCGCGATTTATTACGGAATGTCAGCCAGGTCGGCAATCCCACCATATTATTTTTTTCTGCATCCGGTCAGCACCAGCCTGTTCATGTACATACTGCTACGTTCCATGATCCACGCGCTCTCGAACGACGGCATCGTGTGGCGGGGGACGAAGTATCCGTTGGAGGAGTTGCGCAAGGGGATGGTGTGAAACCGCAAGCGCCCGAGCGCTAAGAAGCCCAGAAGGGCACGGGCGATTTTGAGTCTCTTGGGTGGCGCAGCGCTTCAGCGCTGCGATTCAGGCGCTCAATTCCGACGGCTTTAGAGGCTGCGGAAAAACTCAGCAAGGCCGCAAGAGGCGATCCCCTCAGGCGCTAAAGCGCGGGCGCATTTTCAACGACTTATGGCACGACTAAAGTCGTGCCCTTCCCAAAAACCCGCGACACCAACCCAAAACTACTGCGGCTCTCCTGGGTCTTCAATTGAAGTCGGAGCGCCCTGCTGGGTAGTCGTCTTTTTGGCGGCCTTGGGACGGCGGATCCTTCCGGCGCTGCCGTGGCCCGCTCGCTCGACGTCGTAGTCGGTGGGCACCCGCGGGAATAATACAAAGGCGGCGTCGCCCAACAATTGTTGGGGACGGCGCAAGACGATTTCGGCGCGTCCGTCATAATCCTGGACGGTTCCCTTGATTTCAATCTGCCGGCCTTCGAGTTGGCGAATGTCGCCCATCTTCTTGAGATCGGTCGGGAACACGACTGCCGTGAAGGGGCACGTCTTGTTTTTGCAGAAGTTGAGTAACTTGGCGCCGTTGCGGCCATCTTCCACGTGCTGCACGGTCCCAGTGATGCACTGAGCCGTGCCCACATGCTGGCTCGCTTCGGCAAAGGAGACGCAGTCAGGCTTGGGGGCATTGCGCGCGAAGCAGACCCCGCTCATCGCGAGTACGGCGCCGAGCAAAAAACTCAGAGTTAGAAAACGCATAATGACGGAGGCGCGGAGAAGTGCATCCTCACGTTCATTCTAGGCGCGGCGGAAAGGTCCTACGCTAAGCAGGACGAAAATTTCCCTGGGAGACTTCCCGAAAGGGGAACTTGCAGCGATCCCACAGGCACGCCGGTTTTGGCGTGATGGGGTGGAAGCGCCGGGGCCCGGCCCCGGCCTGCCACAATGGTCGCGGCGACAAAAGCCGCGCCCCGCTATTTCCCGAAGGACTTTATGCCCGCTGCTTCGTCTTCTTTGACGTCGAAGACGGTGTAGAGCTTCGTGATCTGCAGCAGGTCGTGCACTTTCTTGGTGAGGTTGAGCAGTTTGAGATCGCCGCCCTGGTTTTTGGCCGTAGTGTAGGCGCTGACCAGTTCGCCGATACCTGAACTGTCGATATAGTTCACCTCGGCGAGGTTGAGCAGGATCTTTTTCTGACCCTTGGAAAGCAGGTCGCGCACCGTTTCGCGCAATACCACGCTGCCTTCGCCGAGCGTGATTCGGCCGCTGAGATCGACAATCGTGACGCCATCCACCTGACGAGTACTGGACTTCATTGTCACTGAAGAGCCTCCTTGGAGTCCGCGGGGTTACCGTGGACGTGCTTGATCATTCTAAGTTCGGTGCCCGTTTGGGAGGGGTGGATTTCCACCTCATCCATGAACGAGCGTATCAGGAAAATGCCGCGCCCCGAAGTTTTCAGCAGGTTGTCCGGCGCCAATGGATCCGGAATATGGCTGGCGTCGAGCCCTTTGCCCTGATCGCGGATCACGATCACCAGGTCGTGGGCGGTACGCTCAAACGCCAGTGTAACCTTCTTACTCGGGTCGTAGGCATTGCCATGTAAAACTGCGTTCACCGCGCCTTCTCGCACCGCCATGGAGATCTTCATGATCTCCTCGTCGTCAAAGCCGGCTTCGGCGGCCATGCGGCTGGCCGTCTCTTCGGCATTGTTCACCGTCTCCAACGTCGAATCGAGTGTATAGGAGACGCGGTCTAAGGACATAGAGCGAACGTTTCCTGAGTCGGCCTTCGCCTCGCTTGCCAGGGTGACGCCGGGCTCATTATGCCAGCCCGAATGCAGTGGACGGGCGAACTGAGAGTTTGCCTGTAGGGCTCGCAAAAGTCAACGCGATGCCCCCACGTTGTCATACCACATTAGAAATGTCCCCGTCTTGTCCACAATAGAAACGTTCCCTGGTTGTGGCTTCACGCTGCCCCATCCAAGCTCCGCCGGGGCGGGAGTTTCAGCCGGTCAGGGGGTCGAGTGACCACGCACCGCCGCGAAGAACCGCTTCAGCTTGGGCGCATCCAGCTTGCCCGTAGTTCGCACGCCGGAACACACATCGAGCCCGAATGGGCCCACCTCGTCAATTGCCTGGCCTACGTTCTCCGGCGTGAGCCCTCCCGCCAGAAACAGCGGGATGCCGATACGTTCCCGGATCGCACGACTGAGAGTCCAATCGTGAGTTCTGCCCGTGCCGCCCAATTCCTTGACGGCAAGTTTCTGATTGCCGGAGTCGAGCAGGATTGCATCCACATCCGGCGCCACCCGCGCAGCCTCCTCGACGGACTCGGGACCGGTCACGTGGACCACCTGCACCACGGAAATTCCCGGCAATGCATCCTTCAGATCGCGATGTGTGCCGACGGTGAGATGATCGCAGATCTGGATCGTGTTCGTCCGGCAGAAGCGCTGTTGCTCGACGATGTCGGCAACCCGTTGCCGCGAAGTCAGCAGGAAGGTCGCGACAGCGGGTGGAACGGTGGCGGCAATCTCCGCGATCTGATCATCGCTGATCACGCCCGGCCCGCTCGGCATGTGTGAAACCAGGCCCAGCGCGGACGCTCCGCAGTCGACGGCCATGGCCGCTTCGTCAACACTGCCGATGCAGCAGATTTTTACTCGGGGCGGGGTATTGAGACATTGAATCATTTACTCATTGGATCATTGAAGGGCCGCCGAGAGTCGAGATTTTCAATGATTCAATGAGTAAATGGCTCAATGATTCAATGCCCCTACTCGCCGTACGGAACCCAGATGTTCTTGACCTGGGTGGCGTGCTCTAGAAACCAGCGGCCCTCGGCCAGTTTGGGGTTGAACCAGTCGATGGCGCGGCCTTCGTTCGTCCAAACCTGCTTCATGTTGCCAATCGACATCGCTTTGGCTGCCGCGGCGCTGGCTTCGTCACCAAAGCACCAGATGGCATCGACATCGTCATGTTCGGCCAGCGTCTTCAAAAGCTGCGACGTGTATCCGGTCACAATATTCAGCGCGCCACCGGGCAGATCGCTGGTATCGAAAAGCTGGTAAAGATCGCCCGTAATCAGGGGATAGGCTTCTGAAGGAACAGCGATCACCGTGTTTCCCGTCGCAAGAGCGGGCATTACGAGTGAGAGAAAACCGAGCAGCGGCGCTTGCCGCGGACAGATGATGCCCATCGTCCCAATCGCCTCGTTCATCGCGATGGCGATATTTCGAAACGGAGGATTGTGCACTGCGCCGTCAAATTTATCGGCCCACGCCGCATACGAGAAGATGCGCTCGATGCTGAGATCCACTTCCGCGGCGGCCTGTTTCTCGCCAACCACTGCCGCCAGACGATGCGCAATTTCACCGCGCCGTTGGGAAAGATTCTCCGCGCTGTAGTAAAGAACCTGGGCGCGATTGTGCGCCGTAGCCTTTGTCCACGATGCGGCTTTGCGCGCCGCCTCGACTGCGTTGCGAATGTCTTTGCGATTGCCGAGCGGAGCTTCACCCAGCAATCGTCCATCGGCCGCGCGCACTTCCATACTGTAGCCGGAGTCGGGCCGCGCCTGCTTGCCGCCGATGTAGAGCTTGACGGTGCGATCGATATCCGGGTTCGCGTGGTGGAGTGCCGGGAGTCCCCGCCCGGCCGCGTCGTCATTGACGGGCGAGGACGCCCGTCGCTCCATTTTTGAATCTTCGGGTTGGCCTTTCTCCGCAGGAAGCGCCGGCGCGTTCTTGAACCATGCTGGCTCCATGTATTCAAGTAGCCCTTCGCGTCCGCCCTCGCGCCCGTAACCACTCTCGCGATAGCCGCCGAAGCCGCAGGCAGCGTCGAGCAAAGTCGTGCAGTTTACCCAAACCACTCCCACTTTAAGTTGCGCGGCAACATGCAGGGCAACGTTGATGCTCTCGCTCCAGACCGAGGCCGACAAACCATAGACCGTATTGTTCGCCAACTCGATCGCTTCCGCCGGCGTGCGGAAGGTCATCGTCGCCAGCACCGGCCCGAAGATTTCCTGCTGCGCGACGATCGATGCCGGATGCACATTGCTCAGCAGCGTCGGCGGATAGTAGAAGCCGCGAGCTGGCAACGTGACCTGCGGCTGCCAGCACGTCGCGCCGTCGGCCACGCCCTGGTCCACCAGCTTGCGGATGCGGTCGAGCTGCACCTTCGCAACGATGGCGCCGATGTCGATCGCTTTGTCGAGCGGCGCGCCGATGCGCAGTGTGCTCATTCGATCCTGAAGTTTGGCGATCAGAGCTTCGGCGATACTCTCCTGCATCAGCAGCCGCGAGCCCGCGCAACATACCTGCCCCTGGTTAAACCAGATTCCGTCGACCAGACCTTCGACCGTGCTGTCGAGGTCGGCGTCTTCAAAGACAATGAATGGAGACTTGCCTCCCAGCTCCAGTGAAAGGCGCTTGGGGCTCGTTGCCGTGGCGGCTCGAATCGCGCGTCCGACTTCGGTCGATCCGGTGAACGCGATCTTGTCGACATCCGGATGCTTGACGAGCGCCTCGCCGGTTGCGCCGTCTCCAGTGACGATGTTGACCACGCCGGCGGGCAAGCCAGCTTCCTGACAAATTTCGGCAAAGACGAGCGCGGTCAGCGGCGTGAATTCGGCCGGCTTCAGAACCACGGTGTTTCCGGTCGCCAGAGCGGGAGCGATCTTCCACGCCAGCATCAGCAGTGGAAAGTTCCACGGAATAATTTGACCGACGACTCCGCAAGGCAGGTACTCAGGGAACTCCTGCGCCAGCAGTTGCGGCCAGCCTGCGTGGTAATAGAAATGGCGCGCGACCAGGGGGATGTCAATGTCGCGACTCTCGCGGATGGGCTTGCCGTTGTCCATCGTCTCGAGCACCGCAAGCAGTCGCGAATGCTTCTGCACCAGGCGAGCGATGGCATAGAGGTAGCGCGCGCGCCCATGCGGAGTGAGAGCCTGCCATCCAGAAGACGCCGCCCGAGCGGCCTTGACCGCGGCATCAACGTCAGTGGCCGTCCCTTGCGCGACCGACGCGAGTTTTTCTCCGTTCGATGGATCGACGGTGTCGAAGTACTCTCCCGCCGCGGGCGCCTGCCATCCGCCGCCGATGAAATGGTGGAAGCGGTGGCCATGACGCTCCAGCCACGTCGTTGCTTCTTTCGAATCTTCTGGAGCGGGCCCGTATTCCATGCTTACGAACTTTTCGGCAATGCTCATTGCGTTTGCTCGATTCCTTCTTCCGCGTTTAGACCCTCTTAAACTTTAAGAATTGTCATCTTGAGCGAAGCGAAAGACCTATGCATTCTCTTGTCGCCGGCAAACTACATAGGTCCTTCGCTTCGCTCAGGATGACAGTCTGGATTTATGCCTCGAACTTGTGGGACTCCATACCGTTCTTGCTGAGACGTTCATGCCATCGGATGCCGATACTCCGCCGAATAGCGCCCGGTCGCCTGATGCTCCAGTTGCCGCTCGATGTCGCCCAGCAAGCCGCTGACTCCGAAGCGGAACATCTCCGCCCGCAGCCACGACGGGCCGAGTTCTTCTTTGATCATCGCCAGCCAATCGATGGACTGCTTTGCCGTGCGAATGCCGCCTGCTGGCTTGAATCCCACCGCCATCCCGGTTTGCTGCGCGTATTCGCGGATGGCGCGAGTCATCACCAGGCCGACCGGCAAGGTCGCGTTGGTCGGCTCTTTACCTGTCGAAGTCTTGATGAAGTCAGCGCCCGCCATCATGGCCACGACGCTCGCGCGCCCTACGTTGCGCAGCGTCAGCAGATCCCCGGTTCCGAGGATCACCTTCATGTGTCTGGATCCGCAAGCTTGCTTGAAAGCCGCGACTTCGTCGTAGAGCGCCTGCCAGCGTCCGCCGAAAACATGCGAGCGGGTGATGACGACGTCGATCTCATGCGCGCCCGCCTCTACCGATCGCCGAATCTCGTTGACGCGCTCCGCCAGCGGCGATAGACCCGCGGGGAAGCCGGTGGACACGGCTGCGACGTGCACTCCGCTGCCTTCAAGCTCATGCAGCGCCGTTTCCACAAACGTGTGGTACACGCAGACGGAGGCGACCTTAATCTGCAGTTCCTCGATCCCAAGCTTTTGTTCAATTTCGCGCTGGATGGGATGCCGGGCTTTCGCGCACAGACGGCGAACGCGCTCGTCAGTGTCATCGCCGGAAAGAGTGGTCAGATCCATGCAGGAAATCGCCCGCAGAAGCCATGCCGCCTGCCATTCTTTTTTCACGGTTCGCCGCGCGATCTGCGACTGAGCGCGGCGCTCGACCGCGCTGGTGTTGACGCGCACTTCCCGCACCCAATCCAGATTGAGAGGAATTCCAGTATTCGGCAGCAGAGGCCGCCCGGCGAGAGTCGCAATCGCACCGCCGGGCTGCGACTCGTGGCGCGCGGAGTTCCGAGATTCGTTGTGTTCAACCGGCATTACGTGCTCTCCGCTAAGCGCTGTCCGAAAACTTCAAGAATTGCCATCTCGACGTGCGTCATCGCTTTGTGATTTGACATCCCGAGTGAAGCGAGGGATCTGCAGTTGGCCTTGGCGGCTCCTTCTGCCGTTCGATTGTACGGCAGATACGACAGAAGATGCATTCCCCGAATGCGCGCATCGGTCGTTGACTCCGCGGCTGATTCTTGCCGAGGTTCGAGAAGAGCACCCATTTCGCCTTGACACTGGGACGTTGCGCGACTACGCTCGGCGCGATTCCTAAATCTCGCAATCTGCAAGGTGGAGGCCGGTTCTGATTACACTGCACGGTCGTTTCCGAGTTCGCCAAAGGCTTTTTATCGCCGCAATTTTCGCTGCATCCATCATGACGCTGGCCATTCCCGCGCTCAGCGCCACCAGGAAAATTATCCTCGATACCGATCCCGGCACTGACGACGCCATGGCCCTCATGCTGGCACTGAACTCGCCTGAGTTGGACGTCCGCGCCGTCACGGTGGTGCCCGGCAACGTAACCGCCAAGCAGGGACTGGAGAACGCACTGCGCATGATCTCGCTGGCCAATCGCTGCGATATTCCCGTCGCCGCTGGAGCGCAGCATCCGCTCTTTCAGAAGCTGATCACCGCGGAGTTCTGGCACGGCAAGAATGGGTTGGCGAATATCGAATTGCCGCCCAGCAAATGCAAAGTCGATCCCCGCTATGGCCCGGATCTGATTATCGAGATGGTGCACGCCGCTCCGCACGAAATCACGCTGGTGCCCGTCGGCCCGCTCACCAACATCGCGCTCGCGGTGGAGAAAGATCCGTCTATTGTTCCGCTGGTAAAGGAAGTCATCCTCATGGGCGGCGCGATCACCGGCGGAAATTCCACCGCGGCCGCGGAGGCCAATATCTATAACGACCCAGAAGCCGCGCAGATTGTTTTCCAGGCGGGCTGGCCGCTGACCATGGTCGGCCTCGATGTCGGCGATAAGACGTTGCTTTCGCGGAAGTATCTCGCGCAGCTCGGCGAGACACACGGGCCAGTAAACGACTTCATCTACCAGGTGGCGCACTTCCTGGTCGATCTGTCTGCGCAATTCGGTTCGGACGGTACGCCCATGTATGATCCGCTCGCCGTCGGAGTCGCCATCGATGCCACGCTCGTGATCGCGCCGCCGATGCATGTGGATGTCGAAACCCGAGGCGACTTCACGCGCGGCGAGACCGTCGCCAACCGCCGCAACGAAGTCGAGCGCAATGTACTGCACGGCGACCGCTACATTGTTGAAGGCCTCGACAAAGTCGAGCCGAATGCGAAAGTTTGCGTCGACGTCGACGCCAGCCGGTTCCTGCAGTTGTTTGTTTCCAGAATTCGCGGAAAATAAATTGGCGGCAACTATACTCACAGAGAAGCACCGTTCAGAGAATCAGTGACCATAGAATCAGTGTTCAAGGAGAATCGATGTTCACACCCCACACATTGGGTATTGCACTTTTCATGATGATCACGAGCGCCATTTGCTGGGGCTCATGGGCCAACACTTTCAAGGGCGTCAAGAACTATCGTTTTGAGTTGTTTTACTGGGACTACGCCATCGGCATTTTTCTGGCATCGCTGGTCTTCGCGTTCACCATGGGAAGCTCGGGCCATGATGCTAATAGTTTCCTGAATAATGTTCGTTCCACCGACACCAACAACATTGTCTACATGATGATCGGCGGCGCCATCTTCAATCTTGCCAACCTTCTGCTGGTGGCCGCCATCGACATGGCTGGACTCGCCGTTGCGTTCCCGGTCTCCATCGGAATCGCGCTCGTCGTCGGCGTGATTTCCAGTTACATACGCCAGCCGAAAGGCGGCGCCGCGCTGCTCGCCGCCGGCGTCGTTTGCGCTCTGATTGCGGTGGTGCTCGACGGCAAAGCCTATGGCAGCCTGGCCATTGCCGGCCGAACAGTTTCGAGGAAGAGCATCGTTACCTGCATTGTCTCGGGCGTCCTGATGGGCCTCTGGCCATACTTTGTGGCGCGAGCCATGACCAACGGCAACACACTCAGCCCCTACAGCATCGCCGTCTTCCTCACGGCGGGCGCGCTGCTCTCGTGCCTGGTCTGGAACATTTATTTCATGAAGCATCCCCTGGTCGGTGAGCCGGTAAGCTTCTCGGCCTTTTTCAGCGGACCGATTTCAGGCCACGCCCTTGGGCTGCTCGGCGGATGCATCTGGGGCACCGGCATGGTTTTTAATCTGGTCGCTGCCAGCTTCACCGGCGTGGCAATTTCCTATGCCATCGGGCAATCCGCGCCGATGGTGGCCGCGCTCTGGGGCATTTTCGCCTGGAAGGAATTCGCGGGCGCACCCGGCAAAGCCAAGATGTACCTGGTCCTCATGTTCGTCTTTTATTGCGTGGGGATCTTGCTGGTGGCCAGGGCGAATGGGTGAGCGAGCTTCGGCGGTAGAGAGGGGGCTTGCCCCGTGTCTCACTCCGCCGGCAGGAGACGCGGCAAGCTGTGTCTCCACGGGGAAGCCTGCGACGGGGTCCCGCGGGTCAACGAGCGCAATAGAGATATTACAACAGCAATCCTCCTGAGCCACCGCCAACTCCATGGCTTTCATTGACTTGCCCGTTTCGCAGACGTAAGATTCGCGCCAGTGATCGGCCAAACCATTTCGCACTACCGCATCCTCGAGAAGCTCGGTGGTGGCGGCATGGGCATTGTCTACAAAGCTGAGGACGTAACCCTCCACCGATTTGTCGCGCTGAAGTTTCTGCCCAATGAAGTAGCCAAAGACGCCCAAGCGTTGGCTCGCTTCCAGCGAGAAGCTCAAGCTGCTTCCGCACTGAATCATCCCAATATTTGCACGATTCATGAAATCGGGCAGCAAGATGGGCAGCCCTTCATCGCCATGGAGTTTCTGGACGGGATGACGCTGAAGCAGCGCGTCGCTGGGCGCCCGCTGGAAACCGAACTGATTCTATCGCTCGGAATCGAGATCGCCGATGCGCTCGACGCCGCGCACTCCAAGGGGATCGTTCACCGCGACATCAAGCCTGCCAACATCTTTGTCACTGACCGTGGGCACGCCAAGATTCTGGACTTCGGGCTGGCGAAAGTGACACCCGTGCTTGCAAATGTCGGAGCCGATGCAGTGATGGCACAATCCACTCTGCCGCTGGAGGAGCACCTGACCAGTCCGGGAACGACGCTGGGCACGGTCGCTTATATGTCGCCGGAGCAGGCTCGGGCGAAGGAACTCGATGCGCGGAGCGATTTGTTCTCCTTTGGGGCAGTCCTCTATGAGATGACCACTGGGCAGTTGCCATTTCGTGGTGAGAGTCCCGCAGTGATCTTCAAAGCCATTCTCGACGCGGTTCCCACGTCTGCCGTGCGGCTGAATCCGGACGTGCCGCCCAAGCTGGAAGAGATCATTAACAAGGCTCTGGAGAAGGACCGTAACCTGCGCTACCAGCACGCCGCCGACATGCGCACGGACTTGCAACGGCTCAAACGGGACTCCGAGAGCGGGCGGAGCGCGGCGGCAGAAGCTCCTGCAGCTCAAGGCTGGAAGCTCTGGAAGATTGCGGTTCCCGTCCTGCTTGTCGCCTTGCTTGTAGCCGGCGGCCTTTACTACCGCTCGCACCAGCAAACCAAGCGCCTGACCGACAAGGACACCATCGTCCTCTCCGATTTCGACAACAAGACGGGCGATCCGATATTCGATGACACGCTGAAGACGGCGCTCAACGTTTCCCTGCGGCAATCGCCTTTCTTGAGTGTGCTCTCCGATCAGCAAGTGGCGGAGATCTTGAAATTGATGACCCGTCCTGCGGACACGAAGCTAACGCCCGCAGTGACCCGCGAGCTTTGCCAGCGGGCGGGAAGCAAGGCTTACATTGCGGGAACGATTGGCAGTCTAGGCAGCGAATA
>Ga0182027_10000529_pt1 | contig 65945 bp, 54 predicted proteins | sample 712E1DmetaG_FD_121300 | JGI IMG/M metagenome (GOLD analysis project Ga0182027, IMG submission 121300) | Permafrost microbial communities from Stordalen Mire, Sweden - 712E1D metaG (Illumina Assembly) | ecosystem: Environmental > Terrestrial > Soil > Wetlands > Permafrost | place: Sweden...
TCATTCCCTTTTGCTGTTGTCGGGAACTTCGCGATTTGTGTTCTCGCCGTATCGTCCCGCTAACCGCGACTCAACGCTGGCCATGGCGGATGCCGGTTCGGGCAGAACGCTCCTCGAAGTTCCGGGACCCCAGCCTGGAAAAGACCCCAGCTTCAATCGGGCGTATCACTTGGCTGTTTCGTCGGACCAGAAGCTCGCCGCTGTGTCCTTTTTCTGGACAAACAACGTACTCATCTATCGCACGGATGACTGGAAGGTTCTTTGTCGGATCAACATCGACCGAGTGCCGCAAGGACTGTTGTTCTTTCCAGACAACAGGCGCGTCGTGATTGCAGCGAAGCCGTCAGTTTTTTTCATTGTCGATGCCATCGCCGGAACGGTGTTGAACAAAATCAAAGTGCCAAATACGGGTGATGATCCAAAACACTTCCCGCAATCCACATCTGCAAGCGCCATGGCCGTCAGTCCCGATCAAACGGAATTGCTAATAGGAACCTGGGTGACATTCCTCACCCCATCGACAGACGATATTCCGATGAAGGATGAACCGCACGGGGCCGTGCAGATACTTCGCATCAAGGACGGGGCGTCAACCGCGTCGTTCGACTGGGCACAACCTGGCATCTACGGCGCTGCATGGGACTCGAAGGGGCACTATGTTGCTTTCATCGACGGCCGCGACCTTTACCTGTGGCAGCCCGCGCGCCCGTCACCCAGCTATGTCAAGGTCGGGTTTCCGGAAAACGTGGGTTCTCTCTCAATGACCTCCGACGGAAGCCGCATCGCGGTGGCAACCGAGAGGCATGTAATCGTGTTCCAGGTTGAAGCGCGTTAGACGCCGCACGTGGACACCGTCGATGTAGGCCGGGGCATTTGCGCTCGCCAAACGAACGTCGTATTTTGGCGCTTTCCCGCCGAATGTCGAACGGGCGGTCCGGGCCTCAAAGCTGCCGCCCGCAATGACGCTGCCGATTGCCGCACGGGCTTGAACGCAACCGCGCCGCTTCCCATGTCTCGCTGGCGTTGTCGGCAGAGGAAGGCCGCGGAATTGAATTCAAGAAGACGATGAGAAAATTCGCTGTGGGATACCCCACCCCCCACCAAAAAGTCGAAAACAATTTGATGTGGCCCGAGGAAAATTACGCCCCAACATGTAGCGGCCGGCGCGTCACAAAGGGCGCGGCTAAGCTCTAGTCGGATGCAATCTGGCGCTTCTGCAGGTCCTTCATGAAGGTCTGCAGCGTGTCGATGGAGGCCACCTTGGCGGCGGCGTCGCGGAAGTCGAGGCCGTGCATGTCGATGCGTTGGGTGAGGACGGCAAAGGCGTTGGTGTCGGGGCTCGCCTTCATCTTCGCGGCGAAATGGTCCCGCAAACGCTCCAGGCTGGTTTCGTCGTTGGCGAGCGAATAGGCGACGGCGGTGCGCATCACTTCCTGGCGCTGCTCGTCGCTGAGCGGCCCCTGATCGCTCCAACTCGTGCCCAAGGCCTCTTCGGTCTTCTGGCCCGCTGCGGCCCAGTTGCCGCTCTGCCAGAAGATGTCAGCCCTCAGTTGCACCGTGTCCGGCGCCTGATCGACGGCGATGAGATCGAGTGCCTGATCGAATTGCTTCTCTTCCGCCAGCGCGCGCGCCTCCATCAGCAGACGCTGATGGTTCACGTCGTCGGGCAAGATGGAGATGGTCGTCGTGCGCAGAGTCTCGATGGCTGCCTGGGGCTTATGGTCCATCAGCTGGACCATGGCGAGCTTGGTGGCGACCTGGGCGCGCGCCACGCCGTCGAGCCGCTTGGTCACCTGGTAATTGAGCAGGTCGGCCGCGGGCCCCAAGAGATCGACGGCCACCAGACGGTCGGCCATGCGCCGGATCATCTCGTCGCCGTCGGGACCGATGGGCGTCAGCTCGATAAAATCGTAGAACAGAGCGAGCGACTCCACCGGCGGCATGGCATCGGCGTTGCCCCTGAGGAACAGTTCGACGAAGGCCGCGCGCATGTCGTCCTGCGCCTTGCCGGCGAGGTCGTCGTTGGGAAAGTTCTGCGTCGCGGCGCGCAACGTCTGCAGCCCCTCGCGCCAGTGCTTCTCGGCAAAATAGAGCGATGCCAGCTTGCGCAGCGTGTTCAGTTCCAGCATGTCGCCGCGCCAGCGAAAGCGCAGCCGTTCGAGCGCATTGATGGCTTCGCCCTTCGTCATCGTCCCCGCCGCCAGCCCCGCGCCGACGCGGTAATAGATGGCCTGAGCCGCAACCTGCTCGTCGCCGCCTTGCTCGACCGCGGCGAACAGCCGGTCGGCTTCGTCCTTGCGCTTCTCGGCGGCATAAAGACGGGCGCGGGCAAGCCCGGCTTCGAGCATCAAGGAGCGATCCAATTGTTCTGGCAGGCGCGAAAGCTCGGCATCGGCGATCTCCAGACGGCCGATCCCGAGCGCCGCTTGGGCGTCGGCAAGGCGCGCGCGGGCCTGAATTTCGGGCTGGTAGCGGGGAAGAACCGTGCTGGCGCGCTCGAGATTGGCATGCGCGCTGTCCCAGTTTTCGAGTGCCGCGTCGATCAGCCCGCGCCACAGCGCGGCGTGCGGATCGGCGTCGAACTGGCCGCCGGCGATGTCGTTATGGGCGTCGCGCAGGCGGCCCATCGCGTAATCGGCCGCCGCCCGCATGGTTTGCAGCTGCATGTCGCTCTGCAGCGCAGGATCGGCCGATTGCATAGTCTCGATCAGGCCGAGCGCCTCGGCGCTGAAGCCGTTCGCCAAGTAGAACCGCGCCAGCGACAGGCGCGCGTGCATGGCGTCTTCGGGCTTCAGCCGCGCCGTTGCCGCGCGCAGGCGCCGCTCGGTCGCCAGGAAGCTGCCGCCCGTAACTTTCTTCCAACCGGCGAAATCCAGGAAGCAGGGACCATCGCCGCCGCGCAGCAGCCCCGCGGGAGAGGAAGCCAGCGGCATGGAAGGCGGCGTCAGCTCCAGCCCGCCCGGCCGCGTGATCGTCACCCGCGTGGTGTCGATCGTCACATTGAGATCGTCGGCATATGGCTCCAGCACCAGACCGGAGGCGGTCTCGAGCGCCGCGAAGTCGACAAAGCTGCGTTCGCTCAACATCGCCCGGCCAGCGGCGCCCGGAATCACGGTCAATTGGTCGCCGGCAACCGGATCGACCAACGTCACCGTCTTGGTGGCGCCGGGCAGCAAGGTCGATAGCGAGGAGTGGGTGGGATTGTCCTGGTTGCGCGCAAAGCCGATCGCGATGGCGCTCGAATTCGCCTGAGGCGCGATGACGACCTTCAGCACAGAGCCTTCGGCCGTCGCGGTAATCGTTTCAGGCTGCTTGAGCGTGAGGCGCAGGACCGAAACATTGTCGCTCGACGCCGCATCGAGCTCGGCGGGAAAGTCGCCGAGTTCGGATTTCAGCTTGGCCGCGTCCAGAGGCGCCGCATTCTGCAGAACGATCCAGGCGGTCATGCCGCGCACGAACACCGCCGAACCGCGCCGTCCCGCGCCCGGAAACGTCAGCACGACACCGTTGCCGATGGGTTTGCCGTCGGCAGCCTGCGTCTCGGGAGCAGCCCGTGTTTCGGCGGGCGGCGTGGCCACTGGAGCTGGCGTGGCGGGAGGCGTCGTCGTCGGTTCGGGCGCCTTCGCGGCCGCTTGCGCCAACTGCGCCGGCGGCTTGGTTGCCGCTGCAGCGGAAGGCGCGTTTAGCTTTGCCGCCGTGGCCGCGATGGACTCGGCCTGCGTGGGCAAGGTGGTGACGGCCGGCTTTGCGAGGCCCGGCGGCTTGTAGGCGTCGGCGTCGGTCTTCGGCGCCAGCACGTCGACGACGACATGTGTGCCGTCGCGGAAATCGTGGAAGCCGGAATCCGTGTCGGTCTCCAATTCGACGACGGTTCCGTCATTCTCGATGCGCCAGCCCGCCGCCTTCACCCAGGGCGGAGCCTCGTTCTGGATGGCGGAGAAATCCATCTTCGCCTCCGCCTGGAAGCGGACGGTCAATTTCCCGACGCCCGGAAACACGGTGTAGGGGACATTGCGCGGCCAGTCGAAGACGATGCGGGTGAAATTCTGATAGGCGCCCGAACGAACCTTGACCGGCGCGAGCTTGGAAAGATCGACGGTCTTGGGCGGCGGTGGCGGAGGCGCAGGCAGATCGGGCGGCGTTCCGGCGAAGCTCGCCGGCGCCAGGTCGATGGCGATCTTGCCCGACGAGGCGCTGGTATGCACGCGCACGGGCTGGCTGAGCGCGAAGCGGAGGGTCTTGCCGTCGGGATCGGCGCGCCCGCTGGCGATGTAGCCGGGCAGGGCGATGGCGGCGGGTGTCAGCGCGATCTTGCGGTCGAAGGAGATCGTCAGCACTTCGCCGGTGACGAGCGCATTGGCATGGGCGGCAGGGTCGAGCGCGAACAGCAGCCTGCCGTACCCGCCCGCCGTGGAAGCCGAGACGGCGTCGGCCGCCTGCACCGGCTGCGCCAAAAGACAGGCGAACGCCGCGCGACAGATCCAAGCCAGAGATGCATTCGACCGCGTGATGAGAGCCTCCAAGCCTTCGCTAGTTCCTTATGGGCTCCCGGGCGCGCCCGCAGGCGCGGCAGATGCTTGTTGGGACGCGGCCGGTGCAGCCGGTCCCGGCGCGGCAGTCGCGGCGGCGGTGGCTGCGGGCGCTGGCGCCGGGTCGGGAAGCTTGAGACGGTTCGCCAGCTTGAGCGTCAACTTCTGGGCCGCGTCCGCCGTCATGGCGGCGAGGATAGGCGCCAGTATGTCGGGCTTCATCGCCTGCGCCACGGGAATGAGCACGTCGTCGGACAGATTGTCGAAGATGCGCGCGGCGTCCTTCGGCTTCATCGCGGAATAGGTCTTCACCAGCGTAGCGACCTGTTTTTCCTGTTCGCTGTCGCGCTGGCCCAACAGGGTCGTGATCTTGTCCTGGAGCTGCTGGAGCGTGGTGATCTTGCCGTCGACGCGGCTTTCGGCGGCCGCCAGCAAATCGGCGCGCGCGTTGATCTCGGCTTCGCGCGCATCCAGCGCGGCGCGGCGCTTGGCAAGGCTCGACAGCACGTCCACTTCCGCGACGCTGGACGTTTCATTGTCGTCGGCACTGTCCTTGGGCAGCGGTGCCGTATCCTGCGCCAGCACGGTTGCGACGCTCGGCGGCGCCGTTTGTTCCTGGGCCCAGGCTTGGCGTACCAGGCCCTCGCCCTTCAAGGCGAGCAACAGTGCGCCCGTACCGATCACCGCGGGCAAGAGGCGGATGTGTTTGCGCAGGGAGTTCATCGCACCGCCTTCAACGCATCGAGGCGGTGCATCACGCTGCCCGAGGGAAGTTGCGAGGGAGCGGCCGGTTTGACGGCGCGGTCGAAGCGTTCGGCGATGCGTTCGCCCGAAGAGGTCAGTAGGGCAAGTTCGTCGGCGAGCAGGCGGGCGCGCTTGAGACGCTCGTCCAGCGTCTCCGCGGCGCTTGAAGCCGCCGATTTGAGCGCCCGCAAGGAGGCGCCGGCGCCCGAGATCGCGCCATTCAATTCGCCGATCATGCGCTTCAGGCCGTCCTGGCCCTTGCGCACTGCGGCGAGCCGTCTCTCCAGCACGATGCAGTAGACCAGCGTCGCCGCCAGCAGCAGGCTCAACAGGAGTTCGAGGATGAAAGAGAGAGTCATGGTCGTACCTCTAGAGCGCGCGCGAGGCGTCGGTGCGTTCGATGGCTTCCTCGACGCGCACGGCGACCGAGGATCCGGCGCGTCCCATGCGGCCGCGCAACAGCGGCACGCCGCGGCAGCGCAGCTCGATCTTGGAATCGGGGGTGGCGTTGAGCATCACGGTCTGGCCGATTTCCAGGTTCATGATCTTCTCGAGCGGCATGATCTGTTCGTCGAGGATGGCGTCGATCTCGACCTTGGTGGACCACAGTTCCGTGGCCAGATGGCTTTCCCAGATGGAATCGCGGCCGAATTTCTCGCCCATGAACTGCTGCAGCAGCAATTTGCGGATCGGTTCGAGCGTGGCGTAGGGCAGCAGCAACTCGGTGCGCCCGCCGCGGTCTTCCATGTCGATGCGCAGCTTGACCAGGATGGCCGCGTTGGCGGGCCGCGCGATCGCCGCGAAACGCGGGTTGGTCTCCAGCCGGTCGAGCTGGAAATTGACCGGTGCCAACGGCTCGAAAGCCTGCGTCATGTCCTGCAGGATCACTTCGATCATGCGCTGGACCAGCGTGCGCTCGATCGTGGTGTAGGGCCGGCCCTCGATGCGCATGGCCGAGGAGCCGCGCCGTCCGCCCAGAAGCACGTCGACGATGGAATAGATGAGGTTGGAATCCACCGTGAACAAGCCGTAATTGTCCAGTTGCTCGGCATGGAACACGGCCAGGATCGCCGGCAGCGGGATCGAGTTCAGGTAATCGCCGAAACGAATTGAGGTGATGTTGTCCAGGCTTACTTCCACATTGTCCGAGGTGAAGTTGCGCAAGGACGTCGTCATCAGCCGGACCAGCCGGTCGAAGACGATTTCCAGCATCGGCAGGCGTTCATAGGAGACCAGCGCCGAATTGATGATGGCGCGGACGCCGGACTTGTCCTGCAGCTGTTCGTTGTTGACGTCGAACCCGAGCAGCGAATCGATTTCCTCCTGGTTGAGGATGCGCTCGGCGGTGCCGCTGACGGGGCTGACCGGCGCGGTTTCGCCGGACGCCGGCACGGGCTGGGCCGCTGGCGTTTCGGCCGCGGGCTGTTCGGCGGCGGTTTCGGTCTTTTCGGTGTCGTCAGCCATGGTTCCTATTGAACGATCATTTCTTTGAGGAGGACGTCGCGGACGCGATAAGGCGCTGCGGCGACGTTGATCCGGCGCAGCAGCTCTTCCTTCAGGCGCATGATTCCGGCCGAACCCTTGATGTCGTCGACGCGCAGTTCGCGCAGATAGCCCTGGAACTGGTCGACGACGCGCGGCATCAGCGCCTGCAAGCCAGCCTTCTCGTCGCCGCTGTAGAGTTCGAGAGCCAGTGACAGTTTGAGATAGGCCGGCGTTCCGTCGACGGTCTGGATGTTCACGATCAGGTCGGGCACGTCGTAATAGGCCACTTGCGGCGGCGTGGCGGGAAACTGCGGAGCCGCGGCGATCTGGGCCTGCTCGCTCTTGCTGGAACCGCTGAAGACAAGGAAATAGAGTCCCGCGCCGACGGCAAGCAGCAGCGCGAGGCCGCCGCCGCCTGCGATCATCAGAAGCTTCTTGTTGCCAAGAAGTTTCTTAACAAATCCTTGCTTGGGAGCCGTCTGCTGTTCGCCCTCGGCGCCCTCTTCCGGCTCCTCGGCGTCAGCCGCCTGCTTGTCCTTCTTCGCCATCGTCCTCGCGCCCGCAAACTTCAGCCGACGTTATGCCGGCGTGGTTAAGGACTGGTTCAAATCGTCCTTCAAATGCAGGCAATGGCAGACTTCGCCCGGCAAAGTTTGCCGGCGTGCCGTTGGGCGGGCGCGAAAAACCGCGGAATACGGCCCCTGGCGGATGGCACGGCCTCTGCAGCCGTCGGGCCAGGACCAGAAAGGATCCGTGCGCCCCATGGATAATACGCTACTCGTCAGTCTGTCCCAGCAACTCGCGGCCTATCGCTCGATGGAAGTGATCGCGAACAACCTCGCGAACCTGTCGACCCCGGCCTACAAGCGCGAGTCGGTGAAGTTCGAGGAATTGGTGCAACAATCCCAACCGTCCGAGGGCCAGAGCGGCCCGCAGAGCGTCAGCTTCGTCCAGGATGCAGGCGTGGTGCGCGACCTGAACGAAGGCAGTTTGGACAAGACGGGCAATCCCTTCGATCTCGCGGTCGGCGACAAAGGCTATTTCGTCGTGCAGACCGCGGCCGGAGACCGCTATACGCGCAACGGCCATCTCACGCTCAACGGCGAAGGCCAGCTGGTCACCGACAGCGGTGACCCGATCATGGGCGACGGCGGCGCCATCACCGTCACCGCCGATGACGGCGACGTCCATATCGCCTCCGACGGCACGGTCAGCGGCAAGCAGGGCCAGATGGCCAAGCTCAGGCTGGTGGACTTCGACAACGAGCGCGACATGCAGAAACGTGGCGCGAGCCTGTACTCGACCAATCAAACTCCGACTGCGGTGAGCAAGCCCAATATCCTGCAAGGCGCGCTGGAAACCTCGAACGTCGAACCGTTGCTCGAGATTTCGCACATGATCGACGTCATGCGCACCTATCAGGCGACCACGACGCTGGCGCAAAGCGAAGGCCAGCTGAAGCTCCAGGCCATCGACAAGCTCGGCAGCACGCCGAATTAAGGAGAACGACCCATGCGCGCCCTCAGCATCGCGGCGACCGGAATGCTCGCCCAGCAGACCAATGTCGAAGTCATCGCCAACAATCTGGCGAACATGAACACCACGGGCTACAAGGAGCAACGCGCCGAATTCGAGGATCTGCTCTACCAGAACATCGAGCAGCAAGGCACCCAATCCTCCGACACTGGCTCCATCCTTCCTTCGGGCATCCAGCTCGGCGCTGGCGTACGCACGGCGGACGTCTACCGCGTCACCGGCCAGGGCGATCTGCAGACCACCTCCAATCCCTACGACGTGGCGATCAACGGGGCGGGCTATTTCCGCATCCAGATGCCCGATGGCACGGACTCCTATACCCGCGCCGGCAATTTCGCGCTGTCGCCGGAGGGCCAGCTCGTCACCCAGCAGGGCTACGTCGTGCAGCCCGGCGTCGCTATTCCGACCACGGCCACTTCGGTCACGATCAATGGGCAGGGCCAGGTGCAGGTCATCGTTCCCGGGCAGACGGCGGCGCAGACCGTCGGCCAACTGGAGCTGACGCGCTTTCCCAACGATGCGGGTCTCAAGGCGGAGGGCAACAATCTGTTCACCGAAACCGCCTCTTCGGGCGCGCCGCAGTCGGGCGTCCCCGGCTCGACGGGCTACGGTACGATCCAGCAGGGCTTCCTGGAAACCTCCAACGTCAACGCGGTGTCGGAGATCACTTCGCTGATCACCGCGCAGCGCGCCTATGAAATGAATTCGAAAGTCATCACCGCCGCCGACGAGATGATGTCGGAAACCGCCAAGCTGGGAGGCTGACGACGATGCGTGTTTTCCTTTTTGCTTGGGCATTGCTGCTGTGCTGGCCGGCGTTCGCCCTGGCCGGCGTGCGCGTCGTGGTCCCGAGCCACGACATCGCGCGCAGCGAGACGATCTCGCAAGCAGATCTTACCTACAAGACGGTCGACGACAATGTGATGTCGGGGACGGTGTCCTCGATGAACGATCTCGTCGGCATGGCGACGCGCCGCGTGCTGCACGCCGGCGAAAGCGTCCGTCTCGAAGACGTGCGCCGCCCCACGCTGGTCGCCAAGGGCTCAACCGTCACCATGACCTTCGAGGCGCCCGGAATCACCTTGACCACCATGGGCCGCGCCATGAGCGAAGGCGGCATGGGCGAGACCGTGACGGTGCAGAATCCGGCGTCGTTCCGCCAGGTGAGCGCGGTCGTCACCGGTCCTGGTCAAGTGCGTGCTCAGAACGCCGGATTAACCCTGCCGTCGCGTCTTGCCAGTACCCAGCCATAAAGGGATCGCACCATGACCTTGCGCAAACTCCTCCTCGTGCTCGGCGCGGCCGGCCTGCTTGCAGGCTGCAGCAGCTACGAGCGGCTGAGCGAACTCGGCAGCGGCCCTAAACTCTCCCCCATCACCAATCCGGCGCAGAAGCAGCCCGTCGAGGTGCCGATGCCGCAGCCGCCTGCCGAGCCGCGCGGAGCCAATTCGCTGTGGCAGCCCGGCGCGCGCAGCTTCTTCCACGATCCGCGTGCCAGTCGCATCGGCGACATCCTGACCGTCTCCATCTCGGTGGCCGATGCCGCGAAGCTCTCCAATACGACCAGCCGCTCGCGCACAAATGCCGACAACGCCAATTTGGTGAACTTCTTCGGCCTGGAGAAATCCCTGCCCTCGTCGATCGACCCGTCCAGTCTGGTCAAGATGGGCTCGGACACCTCCAATGTCGGCGGCGGCTCGATCGACCGTTCGGAGCAGATCAACCTCACGCTGGCCGCCCTGGTCACCCAGGTCCTGCCCAACGGCAACATGGTGATCGCCGGCCATCAGCAGATGCGCGTCAACGGCGAGCTGCGCGACCTGCAGGTCTCCGGCATCGTGCGCACCGAGGACATCACCAGCGCCAACACCGTCGATCTCAGCCAGATCGCCGAGGCGCGCATTTCCTACGGCGGCAAGGGCACGGTCAGCGACGTGCAGGAGCCTCGGCTGGGCAGCCAGCTGTTCGATATCCTGATGCCGTGGTAGCCGGAAAACGGAACACAGAAGACGGGGATCGGAAAGGGTCTGATCCCCGTTCTCCGTATTCTGTCTTCTGAATCAATCGTCCCGATAGACTTTTTCGCGGCGCTCGTGGCGTTCCTGGGCCTCGATCGAAAGCGTGGCGATCGGGCGCGCGTCGAGCCGTTTGAGCGAAATCGGCTCGCCGTTCTCCTCGCAGAAACCGTAGGAGCCGTCCTCGATCCGGCGCAGCGCCGCATCGATCTTGGCGATCAGCTTGCGCTGGCGGTCGCGGGTGCGAAGTTCGAGCTGGCGTTCCGCCTCGGTCGAGGCGCGGTCGGCGAGATCGGCGTGCGGCACGGTCTCGGCCTGCAGGTTTTGGATCGTCTCTCGGCTCTCGCGAAGGATATCTTCTTTCCAGGCGAGAAGCTTGCGGCGGAAATACTCGCGCTGCCGCTCGTTCATAAAGGGTTCGCTTTCCGACGGCTTGTAGCCGGACGGAAGTTGGGTACCCATGCAAACTCCTTCGCAAGATGAGCCGCTCTGTGGGCGGGGGTTATAGCGGCCACCCCCGTCCGCATCAATCGGAATTCCATGATGGCGTTAAGTTGAAATATTTCTGTCTATCAACAACTTAAGCATTGTCGGGTGATCACCGGGAAAGGTTTACGCAACGGCGCTCCCCGTTCGCTACGCTACGTCTGGTGAGCATCGCGGCGGCCGGGCAATCGCGCCAAAAGCGGCGAATTCGCGGGGTGGACAGGGGGGGAGCGATGTCCTATATCCGCGCACCCTTCGCCGGGCCAAAATCCGGGCGAAAAGAACGGCGACGCGGGGTGGAGCAGTCCGGTAGCTCGTCAGGCTCATAACCTGAAGGTCACAGGTTCAAATCCTGTCCCCGCAACCAATCCCGCCCGCCTTGGGCTCTGCGACGGCGGAGAGTGCCCTTCACATTACCAAGGATCAATACAAGCCGCCGCGATACCGCATATAATTCGACCCGACGCCGAACTGCCCCGGACATGGCCGAAAAACCTATCTTCTTCGACGAGACCGGACGACGGGCTGCCCGGCTTTCCGCGTTGGGCGGGGCGGGCGCGATTCTCAGCACGCTCCTCGGCATCGCTTTCGTAGCGAGCATCCTGGCCAGCCAAAGGGTAGAAAGCCCACAGCTCCCCTACAAAGTGACGGCGAACAACCAGCTGCTGCGCGGGGCGATGGACCCCGCCCTGCTGAGATCCGCGGCGCGGCTCGCCGCCGGAGCGCGCGCCCGCGAGACTCTGGCGCTGCATTGGCGTGCCAGGAACGCCCATGCGGTTCCGCCCCGCACGCTTTCGGCGGCGCTGCGCCCCTTGCCGCATCGGCCGCTGGCTATCGGCTTTTACGTGACCTGGGACGACACAAGTTACGCCGCGCTGAAACGCGCGCTACCCGATCTCGACTGGGTCCTGCCGAGCTGGCTCTCCCTCGAAGGGCCAGACATGCATCTCAAGACGGGGATGGACGACAAGGCGCTCACGCTGGTGCGCGGGACGCGGCCGAATGTTCCGATCCTGCCGGTGCTGCAGAATTCGACCAACGGAACCTGGAACGGCCCGGGACTGCAGAGCCTGCTCGCCGATCCGGCGCGCCGCGCGACGTTGGAAAAAGACGTCGGGGCGTTTCTGGCCGAACACAGACTGCAAGGAGTGGTGGTCGATTTCGAAGAGGTGCCGATAAGCGCCTATCCGGATCTCTCTACCTTCCTCGCCGAGCTTTCCGCTCAATTCGCGCCGCACGGCTGGATCGTCGTGCAGGCCGCGCCTTATGCCGACGGCAACTGGCCATATGCGACATTCGCCAAGTCGATCGATTACACGCTGCTGATGGCCTACGACGAACATGACGATACCGGTCCGGCGGGTGCCATCGCCAGCGAACCTTGGTTTGAAACCAATCTCGACAAGCGCATGAAAGAGCTGTCGCCGAGCCGCACGATTATCGCGATCGGCAATTATGCTTACGACTGGCACGGCACGGACGCCGCCGACGACAGTTCTTTCCAGGATGCTGCGGTCGCGGCGCGCGATTCCGATGCGCGGATCGACTTCGATTCCAACACGAACAATCCGCACTTTTCCTACATCGAGAACGACACGGTGAAGCACGACGTCTGGTTCCTGGACGGTGTCACCGCCTACAACCAGATCCACGCCGCCGACGTCTATCAGCCGGCCGGCTATGCCTTGTGGCGGTTGGGCAGCGAAGACCCCTCGGTGTGGTCGGTGCTCGGCCGGCCTTACGGCGCTGGCGCCCCCGACGCGCTGAAGCAGATCCCGACCAACCAGGACGTGGATTTCGAGGGCAATGGCGAAATCCTGCGGGTCGAAGCCGACCCGGTTTCCGGCAGCCGTAGTTTCGAGACCGATCCGCAAACCGGCGACATCGACGACGAAACCTATCTCAAATTGCCGATGACCTATGTCATCCGGCGCGTCGGCCTGGAGCCGCACACCCTGGCGCTGACCTTCGACGACGGGCCCGATCCACAATATACGCCAGCGATTCTCAACATCCTGAAAGCGAAGAACGTCAAGGCGACCTTCTTCATCATCGGAGCCAATGCGGAGGCCCATCCCGGCCTAGTCCAGCGCATTCTCGACGACGGCAATGAGATAGGCAACCACACCTTCACCCATCCTAACCTCGCCGAGACCTCCGATGAGGCCGACGCCGTGGAATTGAACGCGACGCAGCGTCTGTTCGAAGCTCTGACCGGCCGCTCGATGCGGCTGTTCCGTCCGCCTTACCTGGGCGACGCCGAACCGGTGACCGAGGACGAAATCGTTCCCGTCGAGATCGCGCAGAACCTGGGCTACATCACCGTCGGCGTGCACGTCGATCCGATGGACTGGATGCAGCCTTCGGCGCAGCAGATGATGCAGAGCGTGCTCGCGGCGGTGAACAATCCCAACCCCGAGTTCCGCGGCAACATCATCCTGCTGCACGATTCCGGCGGCGATCGTTCGGGGACCGTCGCCGTCCTGCCCGAGTTGATCGATCAATTGCGCGCGCGCGGCTTTCATTTCGTGCTGGTTTCGCAGCTCGCCGGCCTCACTCGGGAACAGGCGATGCCGCGTCTGGCGCCGACCTTCATCCTTTATGCCGACCGTCTGGTGTTCCTCGCCTTCAGCTGGATCGGCAGCGTGCTGTATTACTGTTTCATCGTGGCGATCGTCCTCGGCATCGGGCGCCTGCTTCTGTTGTGCGGGCTCAGCCTATGGAACCGCCGTCGCGCCGCCGACAGCGAAGCGCCCGCAAACATGGATTCCAATATCCCCGTTTCCGTCATCATTCCTGCCTTTAATGAGGAACGGGTCATCGCCTCGACGGTCGCGCGCATCCTGGCCAGCGATCATCGCAACCTTGAAATCCTCGTGGTGGACGACGGTTCGCGCGACCGGACGGCCGAGGTGGTGCGTCAGCGCTTCGCCGGCGAGACGAAGGTGACGCTCATCAGCGTCACCAACGGCGGCAAGGCCAGGGCCTTGAATCTCGGCCTCGCGCGCGCCGCAGGCGACGTCGTCGTGGCGCTCGATGCGGATACCGAATTCGACCGCGACACGATTTCGCGGCTGGTGCGCTGGTTCGCCGATCCCAAGGTCGGCGCCGTCGCCGGCAACGCCAAGGTCGGCAACCGGGTCAACATGATCACGCGCTGGCAGGCCCTGGAATATATCGTGGCGCAAAACCTGGAACGGCGCGCCCTGGCGGCACTGGGCACGCTCACGGTGGTGCCGGGCGCGGTGGGGGCGTGGCGTCGCGCGGCTTTGGCCGGGATCGGTGGCTTTCCGGTCGACACGCTGGCCGAGGACCAGGACTTGACGATCGCCCTGCAGCGCGCCGGCTACATCGTGCGATTCGACAGTTCGGCCGTGGCCTGGACCGAAGCCCCCGCGACGTTTCGCGGGCTCGCCAAGCAGCGCTTCCGCTGGGCCTACGGCACGCTGCAATGCCTGTGGAAATACAGCGGCATGACCTTCAACCCGCGCTACGGTGCGCTCGGCTTGGTGGCGCTGCCGCAAGTCTGGCTGTTCCAGATTCTGCTGACGGCGCTGGCGCCCATCGCCGATCTGCTCCTGGTCTGGCAGTTGGTGACGCAATGGGTCGCCTACAGCCAGCACGGCGCGGAATTCTCGAATGACAATCTGTATCTGGTGGGAATCTATTATTGCGTCTTCATGGTGGTGGATCTTTCCGCTGCGGTGTTCGGCTTCCTGATGGAGAAGGGCGAGAACTGGAGTCTGTTGTGGTGGCTCATGCTGCAGCGCTTCGGCTATCGCCAGCTGATGTATTACGTGGTGGTGCGCTCGATCTCGACGGCGCTGGGCGGGGCCTTCGTGAGCTGGGGCAAACTCGAGCGCGCCGGGACCGTGCAACCGCGGCGCCTGAAACCTCATCGCGGGACGTAGAAGCTGCCGTAATCGTCTTCGTGGTCGAGCCGGTATGCGCGTTCGATCGCGTCATGCACATTCTGGCCCAGGGAATAGGGCGAATCGGGATCGAACTGGATGGCCGAGAAATGGCGCGCCTCGATCAAGGTCACCAACGGGGCGTCATCGCGCGCGCCAGCGTCGAATGCCTGGCCGACGTTGAAGACGTCCACCGCCGCCGGTTTGTGCGCCCAGTAGCAAAAGGACTGCATTTCGCAAAGCGCCGGCCCCTGGCGCGCCGCCAGAAAGCCGATGTCCCCGCGCGCCATAGCGGCTTCCTCGCGCATCGGATGCAGCCAGAAATCCGCGTCGCCCCAGCCCTCGGTCGTCCAGGCGCCGATCAGCAGCGGTAAAGCCAGCACAGCGGCCGCGAGCGGGGCGAACGCCCCGCGCGCGGTTTTCTCGAGCAGCAAGGCTGTGCCCAGCGCCAGCGCAATGTCGGCGTCGAACAACACATTGATATCCACGCCCGCTCCGCCGAGGAAACCGACGCCGAGGATGGTGGCGAACGCCGCATAGAAGGCGACGAGGCGGACATCGCGGTCATCCCGGCGCAGCGACGCAAGAATTGTCAGACCAACCAGCGATACGAGGCTCCAGGTGAGCCAGCGGTCGAAGCCCTGGCGCAGATCGTCCAGGGAATAAAGCCGCGGAGAAATCAGGTGCGCGATCAGTCCCGTCCCATAGGCGAGGCGGAAGAGAACGAGGCCAAGGATCGAAAGCGCGATGCCGAAGGCGGCGAGGCGTATTGCGCTGCGCCTGTCATAGACGGCAAGCCATGCCGTCATCGCCACCGCCATCGCGATCACATTGTGCTTGACGAATACGGCCAGCACAAACAGCAGCGCCGCCGCGCCGAGACGCAGTGCACTGCGCGGTTCTTTAAGCAACAGCAGAAATCCCGCCATGGCGAGGGCGTGCGCCAGCATCTGGGGATCGTCGATGCCGACGTAATCGGTGAAGACCAGGAGGCCGCCAGCATAGAGAAGCGCTCCGAAGGACGCCGCATATCGCTGGCAGCCCATGCGCCGCGCGGCGGCGTAAATGCCGAACGAGACGAGGAAGAAGGCCAATAACGCAACGATCCGGCCGGCTAAGATGTTGTCGCCGAGCAGGCTGCCGAACCCGCCGACCAGATAGAACGACAAGGGCGGGTAGTTGTTGATCATGAAACTCTGCGGGCCGGGATAGAGCGGCGCTCCCGACATCGCCGCCGCGGCGTGGTAGGCGTTCCAGCCTTCGTTGGGGTCGATCGGCAAATGCAAGCCCATGGTCGCGATCGCCCGCCAAAGTCCCAGCGCGCAGAACAGCGCCATTCCCAGTACGATCGGCTTGAACGCGCGCCGGGCGAGAGATTCGCTCATCGCTTGGTGCAAGCCTTCGTCGGGTGGACATCGTAGATCGAGAAGAAGCTGCCGGCGTGGCGCAAGGTCAGGAAATCGGGAACCTCGCTCGCTTCGCCCTTGCCGCGCACCACCACCACTTCGTCGAAGTGGCATTGGAAGAATTTCAGATAGGGAAAGACCTTCTCAATGTCGGGATCGTTGTCGTCGAGCCCCGCCGCAAGGTCCTCAAGTTCGGAGACGTCCGGAGGCGAGCCCTGTTCGGCGGTGGTGGCGGCCCAGCGGCCGTAAGGCGGCTTCACCTCCACGACGTGCTGACCTTTTGTGGCGAACATCAAAGGCGTGAAAGCACCGCGGTCGACGATGGCGAATTCCGCCATGTGCCAATAGGGCTGATCGGGCGTGGGATCGAGTTCGTCGCCGAGCGAGTCGCCGTCGAGGGCGGTCACCATCCGGACGCCCGCCGGAATACCGCGCAGCGCGGCGCGGAACTCGCCAAACTGCCGATCATAGCCCTGCCAGTTCTCCGCCAAGGTCGCGGCACTGACGCCGGCCAACAGCAACAGAGCGGCGGCAGCGAGCGCGCTCATGCGCGGACCCAGGCGCAGCTCCGCGGTGGCGAACAGCATCGCACCCAATACAGCGGGAAGTCGAAGATGGACGCCCCAACCGCCCAGCGCCCATTCCGGCGCCACAAACGTGAAAACGGCGAGCACGATGATGAGGATCTTCATCGCCGGGTGGACGCGAAACCGGTCGTAAAGCGCGCCCCATAGCAAAAGGATCGCAATCGCCGCCATCAGAAGATAAGCCGGATCATCGAAATAGAGTTTAAGTGGCGCCTCGAAGCGGTCGCCGAACGTATCGATGAAATCGAAGGCGAATTTTCCGCCCAGACCGCCTGCCGGTTTGAAGAACAAAAATGCGACCGCAGCGGGCAGAAAGACAAGGACGACCGGCAGCGCGCGGCGAAGCAGCGTCTTGAGCGCGAAGTCCCGCCCGGCCCAAATCCGCGCCGACTCGAAACAGACGATCATCACCGCCAGCAGGAAGAGGCCGACCAGATGACAGAGGTAAAGTGCGCTGATCGCGAGCGCGAAGCCGGCCAACGCGCCGGGGCCGCGCTTTACCGCGCTGCCGATCCAGGCGGCGAACAGCAGGAAGCTGAAGCCGGCCGCAAAGTAGTAGTTGAAGAACCCCCAGGTGAAATTCGCATTATAGGCGAAGAACGCGCCGACCAGCGGTGCCAGGCCGATTCTGCCGTACAACGCGCGCTGGATCGCGCCCGGGCCCAGCACCCACATCGCAACGGCGGCGCTGAGGAAAAGCTTGGTCGCGGTTTCGAGCGACAGCAGCTTCGCAAGCAAAGGAACGGTCAGTTCGGAGGCCAGGTTGGGAATCAGCGCCCAATGGACAGTGTAGAACGAGGCCAAGGGCGGCACCTTGGCGGCCCCGTCGATCAGCGCGAAAGTGGCGAGGTGGGCCGGATAATCCGGCATCCCCGGCGAATGCACCAGCCACAAAGGCGCGATGAGCACGCACGCCGCGAGCCCGAGTGCCACCGCCGGTCCGTTGCGTCCCCAAGATTTGATCATCACCGAAGAATGTTGCCGCGCTCCAAACATGCGTCTCTAGGACTCTTTTCGCGCCCCTTCCAGCGGGCGGATTGGCACACCCGCGGCCGCCTCTACGTTTGGCTGAAAGGCTCAGGCGTTGACCAGTTCCACCTGTACCACGTCGGTGCGTTCGGCGTTGAACGCCGCCGCGCAAATGCCGAGATAGTACTGCCAGTTGCGAATGAAGCGTTCGTCGTGACCGAGCGCCGTGATCTCCTGGCTTCTTGCGCGCATGCGCGAGGACCATTCGCGCAAGGTTTTGGCGTAATCCTTGCCGAAGGAGAAGGCGTCCACCATCTTCAGGCCGGCGCGTTCTGCGTCTTCGCGGAAGCGCTGCAGAGACGGCAGCATCCCTCCCGGGAAGACGTAATGGCGGATGAAGTCGCTGCGCAGGCGGTAGCTGGCGAAAAGTTCGTCGCGGATTGTGATGGTCTGGATCACTGCGCGCCCGCCGCGCTTGAGCCGCTCGGCCACGGTGCGGAAATATTGCGGCCAATACTGCTCGCCAACCGCCTCGAACATCTCGATGGAGACGATCATGTCGAACAGGCCGCGGGCCTTTCGGTAATCTTCGAGCAGGATGTCGGCCGCGCCCTTCAGACGTTCGCGCGCGAACTGGTACTGCGCGGGCGAAATCGTGAGCCCGGTGAGGCGATGGCCATGAGCGGCGGCGCGTTCGGCAAAGCCGCCCCAACCGCAGCCGATCTCCAACACCGAGGAACAGGGTTTGAGAAACTTGCTCAGGATGCGCTCATATTTGTTGCCTTGGGCCTCTTCCAGGCTCTTGGCGGTATTGCCGAACAGGCCGGACGAGTAGGTCATGCTCTTGTCGAGCCAGAGCGAATAGAAATCGTTGCCGACGTCGTAGTGCGCCTCGATGTTGCGCTTGCTGCCGACGAGCGAGTTGCGCCGCACAAAGCGGTCCTGAATCATCAGCGCCAGGCGGGCAAAGAGCTTGCCGTTGGCATATTCTTCCAGCGCGCCCATGTTCATCAGGAACAGCGTCACCAGTTTTTCGATGTCGTCGGTCTCCCAGGCGCCGGCGATGTATTCTTCGCCGAGCGCGACATCGCCGCGCGTCATGACGCGGCTCAGCACGTTCCAGTCGTGGATCGCAAAGCGGGCATGGGGGCCGGGCTTACGGCCTGCCGCGTTGTGCACTTCACCGTTCGGCGCCACGAATTCAAGCGCGCCGAATTCCAACCCAGACAAAGCCTCAAGCCAACGCGCTTCGATGATGGAGCTTGCAATCTTGTTCATCACAATCCCGCCTGTGAGATTCACGAACGCTCGTCTACGGCATCTTAAACCAACGCGCCGGGCGGACGAAAAGGTAAACCGCAGCCCGCCGGATTGTGTATAACATATTGATATAAACCGCTTTTCTCGACATTGTGCAAGCCAGCGGCGCGTGCGGCGGGAGGGCACTTGACGGAAAGGGCGGCTGCGGTCACCAAAGCGCCCTTGCGAGGAGCCGTTTGCGCCATGACGCTGTTGGCCGTCGAAGCTACGCCGAAAGCCATGTCCGACCGAACCACAGACGTCGAGCTTTCCGTCGTCATCCCGACCTTCAAGGAACGCGGCAACGTGGCCGAGCTGATCAAACGGCTGGAGCGCACGCTCGATTCCGTCGCCTGGGAGGCGATCTTCGTCGACGACGATTCGCCCGACGGCACCGCCGACGCGGTGAAGGCCATCGCCGCGCACGATCCGCGCGTGCGCTGCCTGCGCCGGGTTGGCCGGCGCGGTCTGGCCGGCGCCTGCATCGAAGGGATGTTGTCGTCGAGCGCGCCCTATCTCGCGGTGATGGACGCCGATCTGCAGCACGACGAGCGGATCCTGCCGCAGATGCTGGCCAAGCTGCAATCGGGGCAGTTCGATCTGGTGGCGGCAACGCGCTATGTGGAAGGCGGCAGCGCCGGTTCCTTCAGCGAGGGGCGCGGCAAGATCAGCCGCATCGCCACGGGGCTTGCCCAACGCATCCTCGGCACGTCCCTCAGCGATCCGATGAGCGGCTTCTTCATGATGCGCCGCGACGCGCTCGACGCGGTCGCGGCGCGCCTCTCGCCCGCAGGATTCAAAATCCTGCTCGACATCGCCACCGCCGGAAAGGCGCTGCGCATTGCCGAGCAGCCTTTCGTGTTCCGCAGCCGCCACGAAGGCGAAAGTAAGTTCAACATACAGATCGGCGTGGAGTTCTTGGGCCTTTTGCTGGCCAAGCTCACCAACGGCCTGGTCGAACCGCGCTTTATCTTCTTCGCCATCGTCGGCGGGATCGGCATCGCGGTAATCTTGCGGTCCTCAAGGCCGCGATGCTCGTGTGGCCCGGTGCGCCGTCATTCACACTGGCCCAGAGTGTCGCAACCTTTTTCGCCATGACCAGCAACTTTCTGCTCAACAACAGTCTGACCTATCGTGATCGGAGGCTGCGTGGTTGGGGCATGCTGTTAGGCTTTGTCGGGTTTTGCCTGATCGGAACGATTGGCGCAGTCACCAATGTCGGTTTGGCTTCGTGGCTGTTTTATCGCCAGAGCGAGGTTTGGTGGCTGGCCGGATTAAACGGGGCCATCATGGGCGTGCTGTGGAATTATGCCATGTCGAGTATGTTCATCTGGCGCACACGATGAAGCGCGACGCGCAGTTTCTTGCTGCGTTGTTGATCCTGTTTGCACTGCGGTTGATAGCCGGCGCGGTTTTACCGCTGTCCGCCGACGAGGCCTATTACTGGCTGTGGTCGCGCCATGTGGCGGCGGGTTATTTCGACCATCCTCCGGCCGTCGCCTTCGTCATCCGCGCGGGCACGGAGCTGTTCGGCGCGACGCCGTTTGGCGTGCGCATCGGCGGCATTTTCCTGTCGTTCGTGGCGAGTTGGTTTGTCTGGCGCACCGGCGCCATCCTGGCGCGCGACGAGAAAGCCGGCGCGCTGGCCTGTCTGTTCTTCAACCTAACCTTGATGATCTCGGTGGAGATGCTGGCGGCGACGCCCGATGCGCCGTCTATCGCGGCGGCGGCGATGTTCTGTTGGGCGCTGGCGAAAGTCGCCGAAACCCAAGACGGACGCTGGTGGCTGGCGGCCGGATTCGCCGCCGGTCTCGGACTTCTCGCCAAGTACACGGGATTCTTCTTAGGGTTTGGCGCGCTCGCCTGGCTGATCATCAGTCCGCCGGTGCGCCGCTGGCTCGTATCGCCGTGGCCTTATTGCGGCGGCGCGTTCGCGCTTCTCCTGTTCGTGCCCAATCTGTGGTGGAACTCGACACATGGCTGGGAGACCTTCGCCTTCCAGTTCGCGCGGGTCGAAGGGGAAACCTTCACGCTGCTCCATCTGTTCGAGTTCCTGAGCGCGCAACTGGTCCTGGCCACGCCATTCATTCTGGTGCTGGGTGCGATGGGGCTGGGCGATGCAACGCGCGCGCGCGACGAGCGGCTGGCGCTGATTGCCGCGATTCTTTGGCCGGCGATCATCTACTTCACCTATCATTCGCTGCACGCCCGCGTACAAGGCAATTGGCCGTGCTTTCTCTACCCGCTGTTGAGCGTTGCCGCGGCACTTTCCTGGGAGCGGGCGGACTGGTCCTGCTGGCGCGCACCGCTGGCGCGTTGGTCGAAACGCCTCGCGATCCCGGTGGCCGGCGCGCTTTTGGCCGCGGCTTACGCCCAGGCGCTGTTCGGCGTCGTGCCGATGGGGCGCAAGGATCCCTTGGCGCGGCTCCTGGCGGTGGGATTTCCCGAGGTGAGCGAGAAAGTCGAGGCGCTGCGCCTCTCCACCCACGCCGATGCGATCTTGACCACCGAATATGCTTCCACCGCCTGGTTCGCGTTCTATGGCCCCGGCCCCGTCGTGCAAATCGGTGAGGACTATCGCTGGCCCGATGCGCCCGTCCCGGCCGCTTCGCTGTTCGCGCGCCCCGCGCTCTATGTCAGCGAAGTGCGGCATGACCGCCACGATCTGATCGCGGCGCATTTTGCCCGGGTGCAGGAAATCGCCCGCTTCGACCGCAAACGCGAAGGCGTCCCCATCGCCCATTATATCGTCTATCGCGTCAGTGGCGGCGGCCCGGCCGGCAGGATGCCCTGAACAAAATCGCGCCGGCGAATTGCAACCGCAAGCCCGACGACATAATTACTTCCCGCATCCTCAGCGAAAGACCCTACAGATGGCCGAACAATTCGATGCCGTTGTCGTTGGCGGCGGACCAGGCGGCTACAATGCCGCGATCCGGCTCGGCCAGCTCGGCCTCAAGACCGCTTGCATCGATAAGCGTGGTCGCTTCGGCGGGACCTGCCTCAACATCGGCTGCATTCCGTCCAAGGCGCTGCTCCATGCCAGCGAACGATTCGAAGAGGCGCGCACGGAATTCGCCAAGCTCGGCATAAAGGCGGAGGTGAGCCTCGATCTGCCGGCGATGATGGCGCACAAAGACAAGGTGGTGGGCGAGCTTACGAAGGGCGTCGAATTCCTGCTCAAGAAGAACAAATCCGAGGTCCTTATCGGCGAGGCGCGGATTGCCGCCCCCGGCAAGGTCGAGGTCAAGGCTGCCGACGGCACGCTGCGTACGCTGGAGACGAAGAACATCGTCATCGCCACCGGCTCGGAGGTGATGCCTCTGCCGGGCATCGACATCGACGAGCAGCGGATCGTCTCCTCCACCGGCGCGCTGTCGCTCAAAGAGGTGCCCAAGCGCCTCTTGGTGGTGGGCGGCGGCTATATTGGGCTCGAACTGGGTTCGGTGTGGCGCCGGCTGGGCAGCGAAGTGCTGGTGGTGGAATTCCTCGATCGTATCACCCCGGGCCTGGACGGCGAGATCGCCAAGCAGTTCCAGCGCATCCTGCAGAAGCAGGGCATCAAGTTCCAGCTTTCCACCAAGGTGGTGGGCGCCGAGAAAGCGGGCAACGCGCTGCGCGTCAGCCTGGAAGCGGCGGGGGGCGGCGAGCGGCAGAGCGTCGAAACCGACGTGCTGCTGGTTTCCATCGGCCGGCGTCCGTATACGGATGGCTTGGGTCTGGACAAGCTCGGCGTGGCGCTGGACGGGCGCGGGCGGGTGGCGACGAACGCGCATTTTCAAACCGGCGTTGCGGGCATCTTTGCCGTCGGCGACTGCCGCGAAGGACCGATGCTCGCCCACAAGGCCGAGGACGAGGCGGTGGCCTGCGCCGAACGCATCGCCGGGCGCGCCGGCCACGTCAATTACGCCGCTATTCCGGCGGTGGTCTACACCGCGCCCGAGGTCGCCAGCGTCGGCAAGACCGAGGAGGAGTTGAAGGCTGCGGGGATCGCCTACAAGGTCGGCAAATTCCCGTTCACTGCAAATGCCCGCGCGAAAACCATAGCGGCGACGGACGGCTTCGCGAAGATCCTCGCCGACGCCAAGACCGACCGCGTGCTCGGCGTGCATATCCTGGGTGCGGAAGCGGGCAATCTGATCGCCGAGGCCGCGCTCGCCATCGAATTCGGCGCCGCGTCCGAAGACATCGCTCGCACCTCCCACGCCCATCCCACGCTGTCGGAAGCGGTGCGTCAGGCGGCGATGGGCGTCGAAGACTGGATGATGCAGATGTGACGGCGGTCAGGTCGCGCTTGTCTTGAGGCGTATCCGTGCCAGGCAATCCGTGGCCGCGAGGAACAGGCTCTTGCCGTCTTCGCCGAAGGCGCAATTAGGCATGGCGCGTTTGCCTGCATTGATGACGCCCACCATCGCGCCGTCCTTGCTCAACACCAGGATGCCGCCCGGCCCGGCGGCGAACAGATTGCCGGCCACATCGACCTTGATTCCGTCAGGCATGCCCGGCACACCGGGTTTGATCAATGGTATGGCGTCGAAGAAGGTCGAGGAGCCGGTCGGCAAGCCGTCGACGCCGAGCGTATAGGCGCGGATGATCGGTTGCTTGGCGTCGGAGTTGGAGACGTAAAGGATGCTCTCGTCCGGCGACAGCGCCACGCCGTTTGGATAAAGAAACGACTTGTCGATCAGCGCCACCTTGCCGTCCGGCGTCCAGCGATAGACGCCGCTGAACGGCAACTCCTTGACCGACGAATTCTCCAGCCCGGCCAAGCCGTAAGGCGGATCGGTAAAATAGATCGCGCCCGAGCGCGCGATACACAGATCGTTGGGGCTGTTGAAGCGCTTGCCTTCGAAACGCTCGGCGAGAAAGACCTTCTGTTTGGTCCTAAGGTCCATCCGCGCCAGCGCGCGGCTGCCGGAATCGCACATCACCAGCGCGCCCGATGCGTCGATCGCCAAGCCGTTCGAGCCGGCCTCGCGCAACGAGGCCGTATCGGCGCCGGCATAGCCGGAAGGATGCAGGAACGGCACGACGCCCTCAGCCTGCGACCAGCGGTACATCGTGTTCTTCGGCGGATCGCTGAACAGCAGATAGCCGCCGTCCTTCACCCATACGGGGCCTTCCGCCCATTGCAAGCCGCCGCCTAGCCGCTCGACTTCGGCGTCCGGCGCGACGAGGGCATCGAGGCGCGGGCTTAATCGTTGCACGCTGCCGAACGGCGGATCGCCATAGGCGGCCGCCGAAAGCGCGACAGCCGTCGCAAGAAAACTACGCCGCGTCTGTTTCATCGTCGGGACCTTTCATTCTTCTGCCGCTGGAAACGCACTCACGCTTCCAAGCATGCAGGAAATCCGCGCGTCGGCGCAACGCCCGCGCGCGCAAGCGGCGGGCCGCAGTCTAGGTCCCGATAATCCGCCTGTTACTTGCTGGGCGGAGGTGCAGGCTGCGCCGCCGGGGGCGCGGCTTGCATGTGATAAGCCCAGCCCGGATGCATCCAGCCCATTTTCTCGTGCCACTGGCCACCGAACATCGGCCCGAACGCTGCACACACGATCATGAGCACCGCGGCGATCAGCAGAAGATAGCCGAGCACATTGCCGAGGATCTTGACGAAACCGTTGGACTTGCCGGCGGCGAACAGCACGAAAAAGGCGACCACCGCGACGATCAGAATGTGATGCACGGCGCCAACGAAAAAGAACGGATACATGCTTCCCTCCCAACCACTCAAACCCCAAGCCGGGTCATCTTAACCGCAATTTCGCGACAAGTCCGTCTCGGTGCGACAAAATTGCTGTCACGGGCGCGGGAAAGGGGCCGGAAAGGCCGAGTTTTGCGGCCTAGCGCGTGACGACGACCTTCTGGAAGAAGCCGCCGAAGAAGCTCTCGCGGCGCAGCTTGCTCCAGGACGGCGGCAGCAAGGAGGCGATGTCGTTCCGCCATAGATCGAGCGCGAACGGCTCGAGCAGAGCGAGCAGCGGCGACCACAGGAAGAACAGCGGGTTCCACCATCGCGGCCTGGCGAAATCCACGATCAGGATTTTGCCGCCCGGCTTGACCACACGGAACGCCTCGCGGAGCGTTCTGGCGCGATGGGCCGCCGGCTGCTCATGCAGCAGGAAGAACAGCATTACACGGTCGTAGCTCGCGTCTGGCAACCTGAGGTCGGCGGAATCCATGCGCAGCAGTCTCGCGCGGGTCCGGCGGGGCAGTTTCTTCTTCAGATTGCTCAACTGGATGGGCACGATGTCGACCACGTCGAGTTTGCCGTCCCCGGCCTCGATGCGCTTTTCCAGTTCGGGCGTCAGGTTGCCGTATACGCAGGCCAGCTGCAGGATGTTGCCGCAGGGCGCTTTGCCGAATTCGGCCAGCGCGCGGTCGCGCAACCGGTTGTAATTGCCGAGTAGGATGAGATTGACGATCCAGAGGCGGTCGAAAAACCTCACCCCTCGCGGATGGATATAGGCCCACCAGTAATGCCGGCGCAGATAGTCCGGTATGGCGGCGCTATCGGCGGACAAAGGCCCTGCTTCGACCCGCGGCAGCGGGCGAATTTCGTCTATTCTATCCAACATGCGGTCCGCGTTTTGTGAGAGGTTGGCTAGGTTCCCAGAATGCATGTTCCCCGTTGACAGACAATGCGGCGAATTCCTTCGTGCGGCGAAAGGCGGCGCGTCACGATGGTACCATTACAACGAAGACGGGCCCCCCAGACGAAGCTCACGGAAGCAGCCCAGGCTGCGCTCGCCTTGCGAGCGAAGACTGGTGGGCCGGACAGGACGAATCTGCGAACTGGGTTGTGGTTATTCGCCACACGCCCACAGACCGAAGAGAACATCCGTGAGCGAAGTACCCTTCGCGTTCAACAAAGTTGCACGCTGACGATTCAAACCGTGCTCCAAGCGTGCGTGAACAGTCTGCGAACCGTCCGTAAAGCGGCATTTCATGGGGGATTTCTCTCGGGATTTCACGCCGTCTTGCATACGCAGGCCGCGCTATGATGATCCGGCGAGTTCGAGATTCCCTATGATCTCGCACAGCGCGTCGGCAGACTTTGCGAGAGCGTGCTGCTCATCTGGCGGCAATTTGACCTGCAGAACCTGTTCAACACCCTTCGAGGACACGACACAGGGTACTCCCAGACTCACGCCGCTAAGGCCGTATTCTCCTTCCAGCACCGCCGAAACGGTTAGCACGCTATGTTGATTGCGTAATACGGCGGCGGCAATTTGCGTCAGCGCAAGCGCAACCGCAAACCACGTGGCCCCTTTGTAGTCGATGATGTGATACGCCGAGTGTCTCACCTCGTCGGCCACGCTGCGTCGAGCCGCCTGCCAGTCATCACACTTTAAGCACAGACGGCAGAACTGTTCGATCGGCATGCCGGCCATGTTCGTAATTGACCATGCGGCAAACTCGCTGTCGCCGTGTTCTCCCATGATATGGGCATGGATGTTGTGCACGTCGACGCCACAATGCTGGCTCAACAAATGGCGAAAACGTGCGCTGTCCAGCACAGTACCAGACCCTATGATGCGCCCACGCTGCCAACCAGATCGCTTGTGGGCAACATATGTCAGGATATCGACCGGATTGCTGACGATCAGAACTACGGCAGGCGAGTTTTTGTGGACAATTTCGTCGATGAGACCCTGGATGATGACAACATTTCGCTGAACCAATTCCAGTCGAGTCTCGCCAGATCGCTGCTTTGCTCCAGCCGTAATCACAATCAGCGAGGCGTCAATGTAGTCCGATGGCTGGCCCTCCCGTATCAAGACCGAAGGGAAGAAGGCCTGACCGTGAGCCAAATCGAGAACTTGGCCCATGGCGAGTTCCCGATTGGCGTCCAGCAAGACAATCTCGTCAGCCAAACCTCTCTGAGCCAGCGTGTAGGCAAAAGTCGAACCCACAGCGCCTGCGCCAATAATTACTACTTTCCTTGGTTTCCAAAGTGCGGCGTCCATTTCCGTTCCTTGCTCATAGATGAGGTGGACCGCTTTCAACATGGCGGCGGCCGGTGATTACCGCAATCTCTGCAAATAGCAAGTTCTTGCGCGGTCCCGCCGAAGCGCAAACGGGCACTATCGGATTGAAAGCTGACCTAGGCCGTTGGTCTTGAACGCGCCAATTACGGTCATGGGCCAGATGAATGTGTTCGAAGCGGATGTGGTTCAGATTGCGGCCGTCGGCGGCGCGCAGGGCGCTTACGGAGTGGTTCGAAAAAGGGCTAGACGCGTGCAACCATGTGCCCGGCAGGCGTCGCCATCAATCCGCCCATAAGCGATTGGATCAATCCGAGTTGGATCAGCCTTGTCTGATGTGACTTGGGAATCGTTCTGCTCATGAAACCCCGCGCGACGAGACGCAGCGAAGAAAATTCGGGCGACGTCAAGTCCGCCGCGTTTGGCATGCGATCCATGGCTCATCCGATTGACGGGTTTGCTGGTTCTACTGGCACCGGAACAACCGGGACTGACAAACTCGTAGTTTGCCGAGCCCGCCAATCATCGAACAACAATTTCCCGACGGTCCCTAGGACTCCCAGGACGATGAGGGCCGTCATGGCCACAAGCGGGATCGTTTGCAAGATGACACAGACAGGCGCCTATTCATGCCGGATGTCAAATGCGGCGGCGCAAGCATAATAGAAGATGTGCGACCGGATATGGCTTAACGAGCGATGCTCCAGGAGACCGAATGGCATACCGCGTGAACGTGCAGTTCAAAGACGGTTCGACCAATGACCCTCTTGCAGATGTCGTGACCACCACGCCTCCGCGATGCGGAGACACGATTGTCGTCGTCAGGCAAGGCCGGCCCGTGCCGGCGCGAGTCATCGCGATCTGGACGCCATCTTCGAGATTGTCAGGACCCAGGATCGACGGGCAGGTGATGGTCGAGGCCCGGGAAATCTGAGGCCGAGGAACAAAGTCGCCCGAGCCAAAGTCGAACGGTTACGGCCTCATTCAGGGCTCAACGAAGCGGAAAAGACTTGGCGCCGTGAGCATTGTGGCCTCGTCCGCCCTTTGCTCGTCGTAACCGGCACCCATACCATAGCCGATGTCGTATTGGAGTGTGGCCCGGCCATCCTCCTGGAATATCACCTTCGTGAGCAGCCATTGCTGCCGGCTGGGGACCCATGCGGACCATTTCTGGCCGATCGTCACATTCGCCGGCATGGTGCTTGTCCTCCAACTACTCGGAAACGACGGGCTCAGGATCCAACGACTGCCGCAAAACGGTGCGCGTAGATTTCATCCCAAGTCGCTCCGACGGATAATCCGTCTGCTGCCGCACACTCTTCCCGGATATCTTCTTCCGCGCAGAATGCCCTGAGTTCATGCCTGATCTGAACCGTGGACGGAATAGGAATGCGCCTCCCGAAGCGAACGAATGGCTTCGTCATATGACCTCGCCTTTATCCGTCGTAAGGCAGTGGCGCAATCGGAAGTGTGAACGTCACGCGCGATCGGCTATTCTAGTTCCAAAGTGCCTTTTTGAAGCCTTCGCTCCATCGAGACCTTTCGGGTTCGGCGGCGTAGGGGTTTAGCGCCGCAACGCGCCATAGATCCAAGTCGCCACTTTCATTCGCGGATAATTCCTGCGCCCTATTCCAGCCTTCCGCGTAGATGCGGCTTAGACGGAATGCTGCATCGCTCATGGCTTCGTACCCCAGGGACTCTATTAGAGCAGGATGCGACAGAGAGTTCTCATCTCTGCCGGCCCTGTTTGAAGCACTTACGCCGATTGTAGATTGACGGCCTTCGAGCCTTTGGCGTCCGGCTGAACGTCGAACGAAATGCGCTGGCCTTCAGCTAGATCGCGCATGCCCGCCATTTCCACGGCCGTCGCATGGACGAACACGTCCTTACCGCCGCCTTCAGGCGCGATGAAGCCAAAGCCTTTGCTTGAATTGAAGAACTTTACTGTTCCGATTGTCATGATCTTTCCTAACGCATCGGGTTGCGCCCAAGCGATGGCTTGGGCGGCGCTAACGCAACAATCAGTCTGAAAGTCCGGCTGTCTCTGCCAGGCGCGCACGATGCGAGTCGGGAGTACAACAGTGCGCTTCATCTGACGGAACGCCGTCGCCTCTTGGATATAGGTGCTTGGAACGGCCATTACAAGGCGGCGGCCGGATGCGTGAGTTAACAGGACTCGAATCCGCGCGAATGCTGGCGAATTACGCGTCGCGGTATGACGGGATTTAGGGGTAAACGTGCTATAATCGTTCAGCTGACCCTGGCCCCGGATCGAGTCCTCCACCTCTTGGCAGGGAGCCAATTTCGCGACACTTTAGCGAGGCGCGTGGCCGCATTGCGGTATCGTGCTTAAGTTTGTCGCACAAATTCCGCGGTTTCGCGGCGGAAAGGCTAGATTGATCTTGTCGTTCCTTCCCGTCTTCGGGCGCAGCCCACTGACGTCACCATGGGACACGGAAGACTCTATCCGCGAAGAACTCTTCAGCGCCGAGCGTCTGGAGCAGCACGCCGAGAGTCTTGCCGCCGCTCAACCTGTCACAGCAGCGCCGATATACCGCCCATCGCTGGCCGCCCGGCTGAAAGAGAACGAAGCGGTTCTGCTTGGAGCGTACTACGCCATCGCAAACGCAGCGCGCGAGGGGCAAGCCACGACTCCCGCCGCCGAATGGCTGCTCGATAATTATCACCTCGTCGAGGAGCAGATTCGCGAGGTTCGCGACGATTTGCCCCCGCGCTATTATCGCCAGCTGCCGAAGCTGGCCGTCGGCCCCTTCGCCGGATATCCGCGCGTGTTCGGCCTCGCCTGGGCCTTCGTCGCCCACACGGACAGCCGCTTCGATCCCGATATGTTGTGCCGCTTCGTGCGCGCTTACCAGCGCGTCCAGCCGCTCACCATCGGCGAGTTATGGGCGGTCGCGATCACGCTGCGGATCGTGCTTGTCGAAAATCTTCGCCGCGCCGCCAAACGCATTGTGAGCAGCCGTGTTGCCCGTCAGGAAGCGGACGACGTGGCCGATCGCCTTCTGGGCGTGAACGGGCAAACCGCCGAGCCTGTCGACACGGTCCTTCGGGGCTACGAACAGGCGCCGCTGCCAAAGACGTTCGCGGTTCAACTTGTCCAGCGGTTGCGTGACCAGGACCCGAAGGTCACGCCGGCTCTTGTCTGGCTCGAAAACCGTCTAACGATCCAAGGTACGACGGCGGACGAGTTGGTGCACAACGAGCAACAACGCCAGGGCGCGGCCAGCGTGACCGTGCGCAACATCATCACCAGCATGCGGCTGGCCTCCGGAGTGGATTGGACAGAACTGTTCGAGAACGTCAGCCTCGTTGACGGCGTGCTGCGGTTGGGCAGCGATTTCGCGAGCATGGATTTCCCGACGCGCAATCTTTACCGCAGCGCGATCGAAGAGTTGGCGCGCGGTTCGAAGCTGCCGGAATTGGACATCGCGCGAGTTGCTCTTCTGACCGCGACGAATACAAAGGAACAAGAAGGACGCGAGAGCGATCCTGGGTACCATCTGATTGCCCGCGGGCGCGCAGCCTTCGAACGGACAATCGGCTTTCGGGCACCTGTGCGCACATGGCTTGCGCGCTTCAATGCGAAGGTCGGCATTGGCGGCTATATCTTCAGCGTCGTCCTGGTCGCGGCGGCCGCTTTGCTCGTGCCGGTGATTGCACTTCAGACTAGCGGCTGGATTCTCGGACTTTTGGCACTTCTCGGCTCGATTCCGGCGATGGACTTGGCGGTCGCGCTGGTGAACCGGACCGTGATGGCTGTGTTTGGCGCGGCAACTCTGCCGGGCTTGGCACTGCGCGATGGCATACCGCCAAATCTGCGCACGATGGTCGCGGTTCCGACCATGCTCACGACGCGGGCGGCGCTTGAGGAACAAATCGAACGCCTTGAAATCCATTACCTTGCTAGTCCGGAGGGCGACCTTCATTTCGCGCTGCTCTCGGACTGGACGGATGCTTCGACGGAACACACCGAGGCAGACAGCGCGCTCCTCGAGGAGGCCGCCAAAGGCATCGACCGCTTGAATGCCCAATATGGCCCGGCGCCCGGGGGCGAACGCTTCTTATTGCTTCATCGCAAGCGCGTATGGAACGAGGGGCAAAGACTTTGGATCGGGTGGGAACGCAAACGCGGCAAGCTTCACGAGTTGAACCGGCTGCTGCGCGGCGCAACCGACACGACGTTTGTGACAATTGCGGGCCGACCGCCCGCGACGCCGCCGGACGTTCGCTACGTCATTACGCTCGACGCCGACACGCGGCTGCCTCGGGAAACCGTCCGTCGGCTCGTCGGCAAGATGGCGCACCCGCTCAACCGGCCGCTGTTCGACGTGACGGCCGGACGCGTCGTCGAGGGATACGCCGTGCTGCAGCCGCGCGTCACGCCGTCCCTGCCGATCGGCCGTGAAGGTTCGCTGTTCCAGCGCATCTTCTCCAGCATGAGCGGCATTGATCCTTATGCCTCGGCGGTGTCCGACGTGTATCAGGATTTGTTTGGCGAAGGCTCCTATGCCGGCAAGGGCATCTACGACGTGGATGCGTTCGAGACCGCACTAAGCGGCCGCGTGCCGGAAAGCTCGCTTCTCAGCCACGATCTTTTCGAGGGGACATTTGCCCGCGCTGGACTGGCGTCCGACGTCGAAGTTGTCGAGGAATTTCCCTCCCGCTATGACGTCGCCGTGGCGCGCCAGCACCGCTGGGCTCGCGGCGACTGGCAGCTTCTGCCATGGATTTTCGGGCGCGGCGACGCATCCAGCGACCATCGCAGCAGGGATGTTCTTCCGCTCATCGGCCGCTGGAAGATGCTCGACAATCTGCGACGGACATTATCTGCACCGGCGAGCGTCCTGGGATTGCTGCTCGGGTGGACCCTGTCCGGGCACGATGCGGCGCTGTGGACCTGCTTCATTCTGTCGACGATTGCTGTGCCGACGCTTCTCCCGGTTCTCGCGGCGATCGTGCCGCGGCGCGCCCGAATTACGGCTCGAAGCCATCTGGATGCGCTCGGCGACGATCTCGGATCGGCTTTGGCCCAGACCGCATTGACGGCGACGTTCCTGGCCCATCAGGCGTGGTCGATGACCGACGCCATCGCAAGAACGCTGTTCCGTCTGTTCGTGAGCCACCGCAATCTGCTCGAATGGGTCACAGCCGCCCATGCGAAGCTCAGTTCCCGGTTAAGCGTCGCCGGCTTCTATCGCGCGATGGCGGGCAGTGTCATCGTCGGGGTGATCGCGTTGATCGTCGTCTGGCGCACGAGCGGCGTCGCTTGGCCGGTGGCAATGCCTTTCGTCCTGCTTTGGATCGCCGCGCCGGCGGTCGCGCGATGGACAAGCCTCTCGCCATTTGCGGCCGGCCGTTTGCCGGTGTCGGAAGCCGACGCACGCGCTCTGCGATTGGTCGCGCGCCGCACGTGGCGATACTTCGAGACCTTCGTCACGGCGGCGGACCACATGCTGCCGCCGGACAATTTTCAGGAAGACCCGAAGCCGGCGCTCGCGCACCGAACGTCGCCCACCAATCTCGGCCTCTATCTTCTTTCGGCGGTCAGCGCCTGCGATTTTGGATGGGTGGGCAGGAGCGAGACCGTCGAACGTCTGGAATCAACGCTCGCGACGATGGCCACGCTTCAGCGCTTTCGCGGGCATTTCTACAATTGGTACGATACGAGCGATCTGCATCCGCTGGAGCCGCGCTACGTCTCGACCGTGGACAGCGGCAATCTGGCCGGACACTTGATCGCGGTCGCCAATGCGTGCCGGGAGTGGATCGACCGTCCCGTCGCACTCGCCCGCATGTTTGTTGGCATCGAAGATGCCTTCAACCTGACGCGCGAAGCTGTTCGCGGGCTTCCGGGTGGCCGTCGAACGGAGTTCATCACGCGGCAAGAACTTGATGGCGCGCTTGATGCCCTTGGCGTGGCCTTTGACCCTTTGGCGCCGACCGAACTGCCGACACAGCTCAAGGAACTTGCGAAATGGGCCGCGACAGTCGTCGATATCACACAAACACTGGCCAGTGGCGACGACGCCAGTATCGAAATGCTTTTCTGGGCGCGGGCAACGCAAAGAGCGATCGATAGCCACGTTCGCGAGGTAACCGAGACTGCAGAACTTGCCAAATTGATGAACCTGCGCCTTCTCGCGATTGAGACGACGGCACGCTCAATGGCGGACGCGATGGAGTTTGGTTTTCTGATCGATCCGCATCGCAAGCTCCTCTCGATCGGTTATCTCGTCGCGGAAGGCCGCCTTGATGAAAGCTGCTACGACTTGCTGGCCTCCGAAGCACGGCTGGCGAGCTTCGTGGCGATCGCAAAGGGCGATGTTCCGTCCCGGCACTGGTTCCGGCTCGGACGTGCCGTCACCCCGATCGAGCACGGGGCGGCGCTGATTTCCTGGTCGGGATCGATGTTCGAGTATCTGATGCCGTCGCTGGTGATGCGCGCACCGGCCGGCAGTTTGCTGGACGAGACGAGCCGTCTCGTCGTCCACCGACAAATCAGCTATGGCGCCGAGCGAAGACTGCCGTGGGGCATTTCCGAATCCGCCTACAATGCACGCGACTTGGAATTCACCTATCAATATTCGAATTTCGGCGTGCCGGGACTAGGCCTGAAACGAGGCCTGGGCGAGAACGCCGTCATCGCTCCTTATGCAACGGCGCTCGCGACCATGGTCGATCCCGCAGCGGCAACGCACAATTTCACACGGCTTGCGGCGGCCGGTGCGCGCGGCCGCTACGGTTTCTACGAAGCGTTGGACTATACGCGCTCGCGTCTGCCCGAGGAGAAGGACTGCGCGGTCATTCGCGCCTTCATGGCTCACCATCAGGGTATGACGGTCGTCGCCATTGCCAACGCGCTTCTGGACGGGGAAATACGGGCCCGGTTTCATACTGAACCGGCAATCCAGGCGACGGAATTGCTGCTGCAGGAGAGGACACCACGCGATGTCGCGGCTGATCGGCCTCGGGCGGAGGACGCCAAGACGAGCGTCGCGGTCCGTGTGCTCGACCGCCCGACGGTGCGGCGCATTCGTTCCGCGCATGGTCCGACGCCGGCGGTGCATCTGCTCTCCAACGGCCGTTATGCGGTGATGCTCACGGCAGCAGGCTCCGGCTACAGCCGATGGCGCGACTTGGGAATCACTCGCTGGCGCGAAGACGCAACCTGCGACGGTTGGGGTTCGTACATCTTCTTGCGGGACGTCCGCAGCGGTGACGTATGGTCCGCGGGCTATCAGCCGAGCGGCGTCGAACCGGACAGCTATGACGTCAGATTCAGTGAAGACAAGGTGGAATACAGCCGGCGCGACGGAGCTATCTCGACGATTCTCGAAGTCGTGGTTTCGCCGGAAGACGATGCCGAGGTTCGCCGCCTGTCCGTCTCGAATGCAGGCATCAGGCCCCGCGAGATCGAGATCACCTCCTACGCCGAGCTTGTGCTGGCCCTCCCGGCAGCCGACGCGGCGCATCCGGCCTTTTCCAAAATGTTCGTGCAAACCGAGTATGACGCCAAGGCCGGAGTAATCCTGGCTACGCGCCGCCGGCGATCGCCGACCGAACCCGAAGTTTGGGCGGCGCACCTCGCCGTCGTCGAAGGTGAGACGGTCGGTCTGACCGAGGTGGAAACCGACCGCGCCCTGTTCCTGGGCCGTGGACACGATACAAGATCGCCGATGTCGGTGATGGATGGCCGGCCGCTTTCCGGGCGCGTAGGAACCGTCCTTGATCCCATTTTAGCCATGCGCCGCCGCGTGCGAGTCCAGCCGGGCGAGACGGTACGCGTCGCGTTCTGGACCATCGTCGCACCTTCCCGCGCAGACGTGCTGGATATGGTAGACAAACACCAGGACGCCAACGCCTTCGACCGCGCCGCCACGCTGGCGTGGACCCAGGCGCAGGTACAATTGCGTCATCTCGATGTCGACGCCGAAGAGGCCAGCCTCTTTCAGCGCCTCGCTGGCCATGTGCTCTACGCCAGTCCTTCGATGCGTCCGCCGTCCGAAATCATTCGCCGAGGCAGCGGCGGTCCGGCAGGACTGTGGGCTCAAGGCATTTCGGGCGATATCCCGATCGTTCTCGCGCGGATCGACGATATCGCGGACATCGCCGTCGTCGGTCAACTGTTGCGAGCCCACGAATACTGGCGAATGAAACAGCTGGCCGTCGATCTCGTGATCCTCAACGAACGGTCATCCTCCTATATTCAGGATCTTCACATCGCCATCGAGACGGCTGTGCGAACGAGCCAATCGCGTCCACAGGCTGGAAGCGACCTTGCACGCGGCGGCGTCTTCGTCCTGCGCGCCGATCTCATTTCGCGGGAGGCGCGTGCATTGCTCCCATCCATTGCGCGGGTCGTGCTGACCGCACGCCAGGGAAGTCTCCCGGACCAACTCGACCGCTTGCGCAAAGCAAGTGTCGCCGCGCCGCCGCCGCAGAGGCGCCTGAAACCCACAGATGCGCGCCCTTCCGGCTCAGACGTGCCGGACCTGGAGTTCTTCAATGGACTTGGCGGGTTCGCGGCCGATGGCCGTGAATATGTGACGATCCTCAAGGCTGGGCAGGTAACGCCCGCGCCGTGGGTAAACGTCATAGCCAATCCGTTGTTCGGGTTTCAGGTCGCGGCCGAGGGGGGTGGGTACACCTGGTCGGTCAACAGCAAGGAAAACCAACTGACGCCGTGGTCGAACGATCCCGTGACCGACCGGCAAGGCGAGGTCATTTTCGTACGCGACGAGGAAACCGGCGATCTGTGGGGGCCAACCGCCCTGCCGATCCGCGACGAGGCCGCGCCCTATGTCATTCGCCATGGCCAGGGATACAGCCGGTTCGGGCACGAGGCGCACGGCATCAATCTCGATCTGCTCCAATATGTTCCGCTCCACGATCCGATCAAGATATCGCGCCTGAATATCCGGAACACCTCGGCGCGCACGCGGCGGCTTTCGGTTACGGCTTACGTCGAATGGGTGCTTGGTCCGTCGCGCAGCGCATCCGCACCGTTCATCGCGACGGAGATTGATCCCGCAACCAGCGCGCTTTTTGCCCGCAATCCCTGGAATACCACATTCGGTTCGCGGGTCGCGTTCGCGGACCTGGCGGGTCGGCAGAAGAGTTGGACCGGCGACCGGCGTGAATTCATCGGCCGCAACGGCTCGCTCGACAATCCCGCCGCGCTCGCGTCGCATGCGCCTCCGCTTTCGGGGCATGTGGGTGCGGGCCTCGATCCGTGCGGTGTTCTGCAGGCGCCGTTGACGCTCGCGCCCGGCGAAAGCGCCGAGATAGTCTTCTTCCTGGGGGAAGCGGCGAGCGCGGCGGATGCGCAATTCCTGATCGCGCATTACCGCACGGTTGATCTTGAAGCCGCCTATCGCGACGTCTTGCGACAGTGGGACGATCTGCTCGGCGCCGTGCAGGTGAAGACGCCGGACCGGTCGATGAACATCATGCTCAACTGCTGGCTCCTTTATCAAACGATTGCCTGCCATTTGTGGGCCCGATCGGCGTTCTATCAAGCGAGCGGCGCCTATGGTTTCCGCGACCAGCTTCAGGACGGGATGGCGCTCGCGCTGTCTAAACCGGCCATGACGCGCGAGCATTTGTTGCGTGCGGCGGCTCGGCAGTTCGTCGAGGGCGACGTCCAGCATTGGTGGTTGCCGCCGTTCGGTCAGGGCGTCCGGACTCGGATCTCCGACGACCGCATCTGGCTGGCTTACGCCGTCGCGCAATATATCGAGACCACAAGCGACGTCGCGGTTTTGGACGAGCTCATTCCCTTTGTCGAAGGCCAAGCATTGCAAGCTGGTGAAAGCGACGCCTACTTCCAACCTACCGTATCCGACCTGACGGCGACGCTGTTCGAGCATTGCGCGCGCGGTCTCGATCAAAGTCTTCTGGTCGGCAGGCACGGTCTGCCTCTGATCGGCACCGGCGACTGGAACGACGGCATGACCAGGGTCGGGGAGCTGGGCAAGGGCGAGAGCGTCTGGCTCGGGTGGTTTTTGTATGCGGCGCTGTCGGCCTTTGGGCCTTTAGCCAAAGCGCGCGAAGAGCAAGCGCGCGCAGCCAATTGGCACTCACATGCTCAGGCGCTGCAAACGGCCCTTGAACGAGACGGTTGGGACGGAAACTGGTACCGGCGCGCCTATTTCGACGATGGAACGCCTCTCGGCTCTTCCATGGACGGCGAATGCCGAATCGACGCCATTGTCCAGTCCTGGGGGGTCATCTCCGGCGCCGCCGATCCCGGCCGCGCTGCGCTAGCGATGGCCGCTGTCGAAGAACAGCTCATCCAGCACGACGCCGGACTGGCGCTGATCTTCACACCGCCTTTCGACCGCACGGCGCTCGACCCGGGGTACATCAAGGGCTATCCGCCCGGTATCCGCGAGAACGGCGGCCAATACACGCATGCGGCCGCCTGGTCGGTGATCGCCTTCGCAAAACTCGGCGAGGGCGACAAGGCCCAAGACCTGTTCTCGCTCATCAATCCGATCAACCACGCAAGCACCCGCGCCGGCGTGCATCGCTATAAGGTCGAGCCTTATGTCGCCGCCGCCGACATCTATTCGGAGCCTCCGCATGTCGGTCGCGGCGGATGGACGTGGTACACGGGATCGGCGGGCTGGATGTACAGGGCCGGAATCGAATCCATTCTCGGCCTTCGCAGGCAATGTGCATTCCTGCTCCTCGATCCCTGCATTCCCAGACACTGGCCCGGGTTCGAGATCGTGTATCGACATGGCACGGCGCGCTACGACATCGTGGTCGAGAATCCCCATGGTGTCAGCCGCGGGATCGCCACGGCCGAGCTCGACGGCGTGTCATTATCCGAAGGATCGCTGCGCATCCTGCTCGCCGATGATGGCAAGACGCATGAACTTCATATCGTGCTTGGATAAAGGACACTAGCCAACGGCCTATTTCTGATCGCCGTCGATAATTATCGGGCCTTCCCGCGGTGAAATCCCAAGTACAGTGGACACCATCCCGCGACTTTCGCAGGCTCGATCAACAAGGGCTATAACGGACGTGATGGTTCTTCCGAATGGCCGGCAAACGGAAGAGCGAGCTTGCCGACTGAGAATTGGACGCCTGTCGTCCGCAGTAAAGGGTGTCTTCGAGCGATAACGGCAGGAAACGCGCTGCACATTCCCGCTAAGCGCCGGAACCGTCGGACACTTCCGGAACCGTCCCGAAGGGGCCGGTTGGCACGGAAATGGCTGGCTTGCCAGGCGAAGCTCGTGGGAACAAGCCCGGCTTCGCCCAAGTGGGCTACGCCGCGGCAGCCTTCTCTCGCTTCGCGAGCGAAGACTGGTGGGCCCGGTAGGACTCGAACCTACGACCAGACCGTTATGAGCGGTCGGCTCTAACCAACTGAGCTACAGGCCCTAATTCGCTTTATATAGGACGCGCGGCATAGCAGGAATCGGGGGGCGTTAGCCACTCTGCCCCTTTTGCGGCGTTTTGTAATAGGATGCGCGCCGCGTTCCAGCACAAGGACAGGGCCATGAGCTTCACAATTCGCCGGTTGGCGCTTTGCGCAGCGTTCTTGATCGCCACAGCAATTCCCGCCGCCGCAGCCGATCTGGCGCCGATGCGCACCATGACGATGTCGGGAGAGGGCTCCGCCAAGGCTGCGCCCGACCAGGCGCAATTCTCCACCGGCGTCGTCACCCAGGACCGCACCGCGGCCCTCGCGCTGGCCGCCAATTCGCGGGCGATGAACGCGGTATTCGATACGCTCAAGCGGCTTGGCATCGCCGACAAGGACATCCAGACCTCCGATTTCTCGCTGTCGCCGCAATACCAGGTTTACAAACCCGGCACCTCCGGTCCGCAACGCATTGTCGGCTACCAGGTCTCGAATACGGTGAACGTTACGATCGAGGATTTCGGCAAGACCGGCGCGGTGCTCGACGCGCTAGTGTCCTCGGGCTCCAATCAGATCGACAATATCGGCTTTTCGATCCGCGACACCAAGGCGCTGCTCGCCCGGGCGCGCGTGGCGGCGGTCAAGGACGCGCTCGACCGCGCCCAGACCTATGCCAAGGCGGCCGGCGTGACGCTCGGGCCGATCAAGTCGATCAGCGAAAGCGGCAGCGTCTATCAGCCGCGTCCTATGTATCGAATGGAAGCCATGGTCGCGGCGGCCCCGCCGCCGCCCGTCGCCGGCGGCGAGGAAGCCGTCACGGCCAACGTGACGATCACCTGGGAAATCCAATAATCGTCCGGCACAAATAAAAGGCCCCGCCATCGCAAGATGACGGGGCCTTATTTCTTCGAGCGCTGGATTATTTCTGCGCTTCCAGCGCGTCGATTTCGTCCATCAGATGGTTCATGCGCGCGACCAGCGCCTGGTAGGGCGAGGGGCTCGCCATGTCGAGACCGGCTTTCTTGTAGAGCGTATAGGGATAGTCCGAACCGCCCGCCTTCAGCATGGCGATGAAACGGTCCCGCGCGCCGGGCTTCTTGTTCTCGATGTCGCGCGTGAACGCGGCCGCGCCCGCCATCGAGGTGGCGTATTGATAGACGTAGAAGCCGTAATAGAAGTGCGGGATGAACTCCCATTCGACGCAATAGGCCGGATCGATCTTGGTCACGCCTTTGTCGGCGCCGTAGTAATGCTTGAGTAGCCCGCAATAGATGTCGCTGAGGTGTTTGCCCGACAGCGCATGGCCTTTCTCGACCTCCTCGTGGATCGCCAGCTGAAACTCGCCGAACATGGTCTGGCGGAAGAAGGTGGTGCGGATCAGCTCCAGTCCCTGGCCCAGATAGTAGAGCTTTTCTTCCTTCGATTTGGCGTGCGCCACCATATAGTCGTTGAGCAGCATTTCGTTGGAGATAGACGCCGTTTCGGCGATGAAGGTCGAGTAGTTGGACTTCTCGTAGGGCTGGGTTTTGTCGTCGAGCAGGGTGTGGACCGCATGGCCCCATTCGTGCGTCAGGGTCGAGAGTGACTCGTAATCGTAATTGTGATTGAGCAGCAGATAGGGGTGCACGTCATAGGCCGAGCCGTTCATGTAGGCGCCCGACGCCTTGCCCTTTTGCGGCAGGACGTTCATCCAGCGCCCGGAGAATCCCTTGGTCAGCATCGCGGTGTATTCCGGCCCATAGACCGAGGTCACGTCCAGAGCGATGTGTTCGGAATCTTCCACCGTGAAATGCAGCGGCGTCTTGAGCGTGAACATCGCCGGATAGAGGTCGTAATAGGCAAGCTCGTCCTTGACGCCGAGCAGCTTCTTGCGCAGCTTCAGATAGCGGTGGAGCGTCGGCAATCCCGCATTGGCCTGTGCGACCAACTGGCGATAGACCGCTTCAGGCATGTTGTCGGCGAACAGCGCGTCGGACAGCGCATTGGGGAAGTGGCGCACTTTGGCGTCGAATTCCTCGCCCAACACCTGCGTGTTGAGGTCGGCGCCGAAGGTCCCTTCATATTTCTGCCAGGTGCCCCAGAACGCGTCGAACACTTTCTTGCGGTCTTCGCGGTTCGCAGCCTGGCGGTAATTGGTATAGGCCGCCTGATCGAGCCGGTCGATCTTGGTGCCATCGGAGAGCGTCAGCGGGGGAAAGGGCAGTTCGCCGTTGGACAGCTGACTGTAGATGTTGTCGGGCTGCGCCAGCACATTGCCGGCTGAGGCCATCACGCCTTCGGCCTCGGCGCCGAGCGTGTGAGGCGCCGAGCGCAGGATATTGTCCAGGAGGAAGCCGAATCGGCGGGTGAGGTCCGGCGACTGCACTTCGAAGCTCTTCACTTTCTCCGCGCCGACCACGAGAATTTCCGGCGTCAGCCAGGAGGTCTTTTCGGCCAACGTCGAGGCGAGCGCCTGCGCCTGCTGGACGCGTTCCTGGTTGGGCGCGACGGTCACGTCTTCGTCGCCCTTGAGGGCGGCATAGACATTCAAGCGATCCACTTCCTTATGCGCGGCGCTGATCGCGTCCAGCGCCGTCAGCATGTCGGCGGCGCTCTTGCCCAGAGTGCCCTTGTAGCCGTCGAGCTTGTTGGTTTCGGCCAGGATCTTGTCGTGGGCCGCCGTCCAGGCGGCGGGCGAGGCGTAAAGGTCGCCCAGGTCCCACATATAGGCCGGCGAGACGGAGGGCTTCTCCGTGTCCGCGGCAACGGCCAGCACCGGCACGAATACCAGTGCAGCGGCAAGCGCAATTCTCTTCATGGTGTTCCCCTGAGGATGCAGCCCCCCGTCATACGACGAAAAGCCGGGTGCCGGCGTTCAACTTTTCGCGCCTTGTTGGACGAAGCGTCGTATGGCGGCTAGGATAGCGGCAGTCGCTGCTCCGGCAAACCGGCTGCTTTAACGGCGGAAAACCGCGGGAATTGGTATGACGCTAAGAACCTTGCTCTTGATCCTTTCCGTCTTGCCGATTCTTGCGACGGCGGCGGGCGCCGCGGCCGCACCAAGGCTCGGCATCGCGTCGCTGGCCGAACTGCCGGTGGTTGAACGCACGCCTTACGATACCAATGCGGACGCGACCGCGGCCGTTGATGCGGCCTTTGCCCGCGCCAAACAGGACGGCAAGCGCGTGCTGATCGATATGGGCGGCAACTGGTGCGGCGATTGCATCGTGCTCGCCAATCTGATGCAGCTTCCGGAAATGGAGACGTTCCTTGCGGCGCATTTCGAGATCGTCAAGGTCGACATCGGCCGCTTCGACAAGAACCTGCAGATCCCCGCGCGCTTCGGCGTCACCGACCGGCTGAAGTCGGGCGGCGTACCGTCGATCATCATCGCCGAACCGGACGGCAGCTTTGTCAACCGCAACGACATGTCGGCGCTGGAGGATGCCCGCCACATGACCCCGCAAGCCATCGCCGACTGGCTGGCGCAATGGGCAAAATGAGATAGAGCGAAAGCGGGCTTACCAGGCGTAGCTCGCAGGGTGCAGCTCGGCTTCGCCCAAATAGGCTACGCCGGGCAGCTTCACTCGCTTTGCGAGCGAAGCCTGGTGGCCCCGGACCGAGTCGAACGGTCACGTCCCTTTCGGAACTACGGATTTTAAGTCCGTTGCGTCTACCAGTTCCGCCACGGGGCCCAACTCAGAGTAGGCGGCTGAGTTGCGTCAAAACCGGACCGGCTGCAAGCCATCCCCTGCCGAAAGCCATCTGTAAGAGTCACAACTTGCAGTCGAGTGTTGTGGGAAAATCGGAGATATTCCAATCGGTTGCATAGCATTGACACACAGAGTTTGGCGGCTATATTGCGCGCCTTCTCAAGGCAGATTTTCCCCCAAAACCCGCGGGTTTCCGCGAAATCTGGACAAAGAATGAGCAAGCGCGCAACTGCCAAATTCAAGATCGACCGCCGCATGGGCGAAAGCATCTGGGGCCGCGGCAAGAGCCCGGTGAACAAGCGCTCCTACGGCCCGGGCCAGCACGGTCAGCGCCGCGCCAAGAAACTGTCCGACTACGGCACGCAGCTCCAGGCCAAGCAGAAGCTGAAAGGCTATTACGGCAACATCACCGAGCGGCAGTTCCGCAAATATTACACGGAAGCCTCGCGCCGGCCCGGCGACACGGGCGAAAATATGATCGGACTGTTGGAGCGCCGCCTTGACGCCGTCGTCTATCGCGCCAAGTTTGCGCCCACGCCGTTCGCGGCGCGCCAACTCGTGTCGCACGGCCACGTCAAGGTCAGCGGCAAGCGCGTCACCGTCGCCTCCTATATGGTCAAGGAAGGCAACGAAATCGCGCTGACGGCAAAGGCGCGCGACATGGCGCTGGTGCTGGAGGCCGCCAAGACCCCGGAGCGCGACACGCCCGACTACCTCGAAGTCGATCACGGCAAGATGACCGCCAAGTTCCTGCGCACCCCAAAGCTCTCAGACGTGCCTTATGCGGTGCAGATGCAGCCGCATCTGATCGTCGAGTTCTATTCGCGCTGATCGCACCCACATTGCAGTTTTGGAAGGCCGCGGGGGCGCACCTTGCGGCCTTTTTCGTATAGGTTTGGGCGATGAGCTACACGATCTACGGCGATTTGGGTTCCGGTGCATTTTCGGCGGAGGCCGCGCTGGCTGAGGCCGGCGCGGAATACGCCTTTCACACTGTATCGCTCGAGAAGAACGTGCAGCGCGAGCCGGCCTACCTCGCCATCAACCCCAGCGGCAAGATGCCGGCGGTGAAGCTACCGGGTGGCGAGATCGTCACCGAATCCGCCGCCATCCTGCTCACGGTGGCTGACCGCCATCCGGAGGCGGCGCTCTTGCCGCCGCAGGGCAGTGTCGCGCGGGCGCAATGCTGCCGCTGGCTAGCCTTCATGGCTTCGGAAGTCTATCCGATGGTGGAAATCTGCGATTACCCGGAACGCTTCGTTCCGAACGATCAATCCGAAGCGCTGCGCGGCCGGGCGAGGGAACGCATCCGCGAGCGGTTGCTGGCCGTCGAGCACCATGTGCACGGGCCATGGATGCTCGCGACCGGCTTCTCGGTTTCCGATATTTACATCGCCATGTTCACCCGCTGGCGCAATGACATCGGCAAGGAGTGGCTGGCCGAAGGGCATATTCCGAAAGTCATGGCGCTGGCTGACGCGGTGTCAGAGCGCCCGAAGATCGCGCCCGTGTGGCGAAAGCATTTCCCGAAAGGATGAGCGCTGGATAATTAAGCCGTCTCGAGAGCGATGCCTTTTTCCGCGAGAAAGGATTTCAGCTCGCCGTTCTCGTGCATCTCGCGAACGATGTCGCAACCGCCGACGAATTCGCCCTTGACGTAGAGCTGAGGGATCGTCGGCCAGTTCGAGAAGGCCTTGATGCCGTCACGCAGTTCAGGGTCCTTCAGCACGTCGAAGGCCTTGAACTTGACGCCGAGCGTGGAAAGAATTTGCACGACGGCGGCGGAAAATCCGCATTGCGGAAACACCGGCGTGCCCTTCATGAACAGGACCACGTCACCGGAGGCGACGTCTTGGGCGATGCGGTCTTGGATGCTGGGCATTCTCTTCTCGCTGAACTTGCTTACTTGAAATAAGGGCGACGCCACACAGCGTCAAGCGCCGGTCAAGTCTTTACCGCCGTCTGCAGCGACAGGGCATGCAGCACGCCGCCCATGCGCCCGCCCAGCGCCTCATAGACCATCTGATGCTGCTGCACGCGCGATTTGCCCTTGAAGGCGCTGGAGGTAACCATGGCCGCGTAATGGTCATTGTCGTCGGCCAGCGGCGTGACCGTCACGTCGGCATCGGGGAAAGCCTGTTTGATCAGCTTCTCGATTTCGCCGGCGGTCATCGCCATCAGTTTTTTCCGGTCATGTAGGCCGGAAGCCAGCCTTCATGGTCCTTGCGCAGGCGATCGATTGCGATCTCACCCGCGCCTTCGACCGCAATCCTATCGCCGCCGATGGTCCCGAGCAAAGTCGCCGCGATGCCCGCGCGTTTGGCTTCAGAAATAAGGCGTTCGCCATCCGGCGCGGCCAAAACATAACGTGCCTGGTCTTCGCCGAACAGGAAAGGGATCGTGCCCGGCGCGAGCGCAGCGCCGAGATTTCCCGCCAGCGCCATTTCGGCGAGCGCCACCAAAAGTCCGCCGTCGGAGACATCGTGCACCGTATCGACACGACCCGATTCGATCAGCCCGCGCACGAATTCGCCGTTCTTCTTCTCGGCAGCGAGATCGACCGGCGGCGCGGCTCCTTCCTCTTTGCCTTCCACCTCGCGCAGATAGACCGTTTGCCCGAGATGGCCCTTGGTCTCGCCGATCAAAACAATGGCGTCGCCTTCGCGCTTGAAGGCAATCGTCGCCATGCGGTGCACGTCCTTCATCAGCCCGACGCCGCCGATGGTGGGCGTCGGCAGGATGCCCTCGCCTTGGGTTTCGTTGTAGAGCGAGCAATTGCCCGACACGATGGGGAAGTCGAGTGCGCGGCAGGCCTCGCCGATTCCATCGATGCCCGCCACGATCTGCCACATGATCTCGGGCTTCTCGGGATTGCCGTAGTTGAGGCAATCGGTGACGGCGAGCGGTGTGGCGCCCACCGCGGTCAGGTTGCGCCACGCTTCGGCCACGGCTTGTTTGGCGCCCTCATACGGATCGGCCCGGCAATAGCGCGGCGTCACGTCGGTGGTGATGGCAAGCGCCTTGCCCGTGCCGTGGACGCGCACGACGGCCGCGTCGCCGCCGGGGCGTTGCGCGGTGTCGGCCATTACGCTGTTATCGTATTGCTCCCACACCCAGCGCTTGGAGCACATGTCGGGCGCGCCGATGATCTTCAGCAGCGATTCCATGATCGGTCGCGCGGCGTCGAACGAGGGCGTCCCCGCTGCCGGCGCGCGCTTGACGAAAGGCCTCTCATAGACCGGCGCCGCATCCGACAACGACCCCACCGGCATGTCGGCGACGGTTTCGCCCTTGTGCTTGACGATCAGCCGGTGCGTGTCGGTGGTGGTGCCGATCACCGCGAAATCCAGTTCCCATTTGCGGAAGATGCGCTCGGCCTCGGCTTCGCGGCCGGGCTTCAGCACCGCCAGCATGCGCTCCTGGCTCTCCGACAGCATCATGTCGTAGGCGGTCATGCCCGTTTCGCGCTGGGGCACCTTGTCGAGATCGATGACGATGCCCGCGCCGCCCTTGGCCGCCATCTCGGACGACGAGGAAGTGAGGCCCGCTGCGCCCATGTCCTGGATGGCGACAATAGCGTCGGTCTCCATCAGTTCGAGGCAGGCCTCCAAAAGCAGCTTCTCAGTGAAGGGATCGCCGACCTGGACCGTCGGGCGCTTCTCCTCGGAATCTTCGTTGAATTCCGCGCTCGCCATGGTGGCGCCGTGGATGCCGTCGCGCCCGGTCTTGGAGCCGACATAGACCACAGGATTGCCCGCGCCCCTGGCCGCGGAAAGAAAAATCCTGTCCGCGCGCGCCAGCCCGACGCACATGGCGTTGACCAGGATGTTGCCGTTGTAGGAACGGTCGAAATTCACCTCGCCGCCGACGGTGGGCACGCCCATGCAGTTGCCATAGCCGCCGATGCCGCGCACCACGCCGTCCACCAGATGACGCGTCTTGGGATGGGAAGGCTCGCCGAAGCGCAGCGAGTTCATCATCGCGATGGGCCGCGCCCCCATGGTGAAGACGTCGCGCATGATGCCGCCGACGCCGGTCGCCGCGCCCTGATAAGGCTCGATGAAGCTCGGATGATTGTGGCTCTCCATCTTGAAGACCACGACGTCGCCGTCGCCGATGTCGACCACGCCGGCGTTCTCGCCGGGGCCTTGCAGCACCCGCGGACCCTTGGTCGGCAGTTTCTTCAGATGGGCGCGGGTGGATTTGTAGGAGCAGTGTTCGCTCCACATCACCGAGAAGACGCCGAGTTCGACAAGGTTCGGCTCGCGGTCGAGCAGCCCTTTGATGCGGGCATATTCCTGTTCGTTGAGGCCGTGCTCGCGGACGATTTGCGGGGTCACGGCGGTCATAGGGCGATGGAACCCTGGGGGAGGGGGAGTAAATGAAAATGAGGAAAAGTGAATTCAAATCGGCTGAAATCCGTATAACCGATTGATGTTACGAAAAAGAGTTCCAATATCAGACACCCCTTCTCCATGCATTTAACCGACATTTGTCACAATCCTGTCTGTCCAGGTCCTAGGAAAATTTACACAGGGCGCCGAAGCGCCGTTTCAATGCGTCACGACAGCGCCTCGATCAGACTCTCGAACATCGCGCGGCCGTCGGTGCCCCCGAGCAACGGCTCGCAGACCCGCTCGGGATGCGGCATCAGGCCCAGCACGTTGCGCTTCTCGTTGAGGATTCCGGCGATGTTGCGCGCGGAACCGTTTGGGTTGTCGCCATTGACATAGCGGAACACGACGCGGCCTTCGCCTTCCAGCCGGTCGAGCGTCTCCTCGTCGGCGAAATAATTGCCCTCGCCATGCGCCACGGGAAACACCACCCGCTGGCCGTGATTGTATTTGCGGGTGAAGGCGTTCTGCGTCTCCTCGACGGTCATGGCGACCGGGCGGCAGACGAATTTAAGCCCGGCATTGCGGATCAGCGCGCCGGGCAGCATGCGGGTTTCGGTGAGCACCTGAAAGCCGTTGCAGATGCCGAGCACGGCGACGCCCTTTTCCGCCTTGGCCTTGACGTCGCGCATGACACGGCTTTGCGACGCCATCGCCCCGCAGCGCAGATAATCGCCGTAGGCGAAGCCGCCGGGCAACACGATCAGGTCGACCTCGGGCACCTCGCTGTCGGCGTGCCAGACGATGTGCGGCTTGATCCCCGTCAACTGCTCCAGGGCCACCGCCGCATCGCGGTCGCAATTGGAAGCCGGAAAAACGACGACGGCGGATTTCATGCGCGCTCTTTCGCCTCCCCCCTTGGGGGGGAGGCAGATTTTTCCGCACGTTTGCGGAAAAATTGGTGGGGGGTCATGTTCAACATAGGCATCCGCTCGACGATTACCCCTCCCCGAAGCAGCTTCGCTGCTTCGACCCTCCCTCAAGGGGAGGGTCGAAATCTAGGTTTTCAACTCGATTTCGTACTTCTCGATGATGGTGTTGGCGAGAAGCTTCTCGCACATCTCGGTCAGCCGGCCGCGGGCTTTGGCCGCGTCGCGTTCGGAAAGTTCGATCTCGATGAGCTTGCCCTGGCGGACCTCGCCAATCCCCTCGAAGCCCAGTCCCGAAAGCGCATGTCCGATGGCTTTTCCCTGCGGGTCCAGGACCCCGTTCTTCAACGTCACGAATACGCGCGCTTTCATGGCACTCACTTTACGAGCATCGGCCCTTTCGCTTCTCCTTGCCCTGATTCGGGCAAGATTCCCAGGCGACGCGCGACCTCACTATAGGCTTCCATCAGCCCGCCCAGGTCGCGGCGGAACCGGTCCTTGTCCATCTTCTCGTTGGTGACCGCGTCCCACAGACGGCAGGAATCCGGGCTAATCTCGTCGGCCAGAACAATTCTCATATAGTCGTTTTCCCACAGCCGTCCGAACTCGAGCTTGAAATCGACCAGCTTGATGCCGACGCCGAGGAACAGGCCGGAGAGGAAGTCGTTGATGCGGATCGTCAAATTGACGATGTCGTCGAGGTCCTGAGGGCTGGCCCAGCCGAAGGCGGTGATGTGCTCCTCGCTCACCCAGGGATCGTGCAGCGCGTCGTTCTTGTAATTATATTCGATGATGGAACGCGGCAGCGCGGTCCCTTCATCGATGCCGAGCCGCTTGGACATCGAGCCCGCGGCGATGTTGCGCACCACAACCGTGAGGGGAATGATCTCCACTTCCTTGATCAGCTGCTCGCGCATGTTGAGGCGGCGCACGAAATGGGTGGGCACGCCGATCGCGTTCAACTGCGTCATCAGATATTCGCTGATGCGGTTGTTGAGGACGCCCTTGCCTTCGATCACCGCCGTCTTGGTGGAGTCGAACGCCGTGGTGTCGTCCTTGAAATATTGGATGATGGTTCCGGGCTCGGTCCCCTCGTAGAGGATTTTGGCCTTGCCCTCGTGAATCAAGCGTCGGCGTTTCATCCGTCTTCTCCGCCAAAAACGCGAAACGGGGCCTCGACTTTTGAGTCCCCGCCGAAGGGGCAAAATAGCGAGGGCGGGGCCGTCCGGCAACGTGCCCGGAACACGCATCGGCTGCGCGCCGTCGCCTCGGCGGCTGCGATGGGATATTGTTCCCGGCAACGGACCGGGGTTGGAGAATTTCTTCCATCGTTTTCAAGAGGTTGGGTATGGATAACGCGTTCGAGGAGCGCAAAAAGAAATATGAGGACAAATGGGCCCATGACGAAGAGCTGCGCTTCAAGATCGGCGCGCGCCGCAACAAGCTTCTTGGATTGTGGGCCGCGGCCGAATTGGGGCTGACCGGCGAGGCGGCCGAGGACTACGCCATATCCGTCGTGGCGGCGGATCTTCAGGGCGGCAAGAGCATGTTCCGCAAGCTGCGCGCCGATTTCGACACGGCCAAGCGGGCGCACTCCGACGCCCTGATCCGCAAGAAGATGGACGATCTATTCGCGCTCGCCGGCGAGCAGGTAGTGAGCGGAACCAAATCCGCCTGACCGACCATGAGACGGGGCCATGGAACAGGTTGAAGCGTCGGGTGAGGAGCTTCGCCAACAGCGCCAGCGGGTAATCGGCGCGGCCGCTGCCGTCACGCTCCTCGTGCTGCTGCCGGTGCTCGCCGCCCGTCATCTGCCATTGATGGACGCGCCCGCGCACGAGGCGCGGCTCGCATTTCTGCGAGCTGCGATCTTCTCGGGCCAGCCGTCGGCGTTCTATGCGTTGGGTTCGTTCTTTCTGCCCGACATCGCCTTCGACGCGATCGGGACGATGCTTGTGCCGCTGGCGGGGCCGGAGGGCGCGGCGCGGATTTTCTTCGCGTTGACGCTGGCCCTGCAGCTATGGGGCATCTTGGTCCTCAACCGCGTGGCCACGGGTCGCTGGAGCGCCGTGCCGCTTGCGGCGGGACTCGTGCTTTACAGCCTGACGGTGATTTACGGCTTTCTGAGCTTCAACTTCGGGCTCGCACTGGTGCCGTGGGCGCTCGCCCTGCGGCTGCGCGCCGGAACGGGTCCGCGCGGTTTCCTCGTCGGCGCCGCGAGCGGCCTCGTGCTCGTGTTCTGTCACGTCTATGCCTTTGCCGTCTATGCCGTGATGGCGGCGGGTTTCGCGCTGCCGCGGCACGGCTTCGCTTGGCGCAGCCTCGCCGGACGCCTCACAGAATTCGCGCCGCCCGCCGCTCTCCTTCTCTTCATGGCGCAGGGAATCGCCGGGGAGGTCCGCTTCGGAGACCCCTATATTCCCCTCAAGGTTTCCGCCCTGGCGCGATCATTCACCTCGGGCAGCGTGACCGGCGACGCCGCCTTCATCGCCGGCGCTTGTCTTCTGCTGGCGCTTATCGCGGCGTTCGCGCGGCGACGGATCGTGCCGTCCTTCGTCCCAGGACTTCTCATATTGAGCGGGCTCTTCTTGTGCATGCCGTTCGCCGTTGGCTTCGCCACCTATGTCGATTGCCGGTTGCCGGCCGCCCTTGCCCTGCTGGCTCTTGCGGGCCTCGACGTCCGCATCCGCCATTCCCGGACGGCGGCCGCGCTGATCGCAGCGGTCGCTCTCGCCTTCGTCATCAAGCAGGTTGCGCTGACCGCGCTTTGGCGCTCCTTCGATCCGCTGATCGATCAGGCCATGACGGCCTTCGCCGCGCTGCCGACCGGATCGGTCGTCATGACAGCGGAATGCCATACCAACATTGTGTTCGATGTTTACGGCCAGTACCGCGCGCGCCAGCCCGCCATGCCGCACTGGGCGGCCTTTGCCGCTTTCGACGGCACTCGTTTCGACCCCGGCGGCTGGGCCATTCGGGGCCAACAGCCGATCATCGTGAAACCCGCTTACCGGCAGGCTTACACGCTGCAGCAGAGTTTTCCGGACAAGACTTGTGCGCTCCAGGGCCTGCAGGCGCAGCTGCAATATATCCGCGAACTGGCGCACCGCCCCGGCGCGTCGCCCTATTACCTTTTCGCGATCCGGGTACCCGTGACGCCGCGCGGCGTAGCGCAGGTCGCGCGCGGCCGCGACTTTGCGCTCTATACCGTGCGCTGATCGGCGAACACGCGGGCGAAAATCGTGTCGACGTGCTTGAAGTGGTAGGCGAGGTCGAACAACGTTTCCAATTCCTTGGCGGGCAGCACGCGAGCCACCTCGGAATCGGCCTTGAGCAGATCGAGCAGCGCGCCCTCGCCGCGCCAGGCGGCCATCGCGTTTTTTTGCACCAGCCGGTAGGCGTCCTCGCGCGTAAGGCCCTTCTGCGCCAGCGCCAGGAGCACGCGCTGGCTATGCACCAGTCCGCAGGTCTTCTCCAGATTCTCCTTCATGCGCTCGGGATAGACGACGAGCTTTTCGACGATCCCCGCTGCGCGCACCAGCGCGAAATCGAGCGTGATGGTGGCGTCGGGCCCGATGAAGCGTTCGACCGAGGAATGGGAGATGTCGCGCTCGTGCCACAGCGCGACGTCTTCGAGCGCCGGCTGCACATAGGCGCGCACCATGCGGGCAAGCCCCACGACATTCTCGCTCAGCACCGGGTTGCGCTTGTGGGGCATCGAGGACGAACCCTTCTGGCCGGCGGAAAAATACTCCTCCGCCTCCAAGACCTCGGTGCGCTGCAGATGGCGAATTTCCGTCGCCAACCGTTCCAATGAAGACGCGACGACGCCGAGCGCCGCGAAATAAGCCGCATGGCGGTCGCGCGGGATCACCTGCGTGGAAAGCGGCTCCACCTTGAGCCCCATCTTCTTGGCGACATGGGCTTCCACCGCCGGGTCGATGTTGGCGAAGCTGCCGACCGAGCCGGAAATCGCCGCCGTGGAAATCTCTTCGCGCGCCGTCTCTAGCCGGGCGCGGGCGCGGGAGAATTCGGCGTAGAAGCCCGCCAGCTTCAAGCCGAAGGTCGTGGGCTCGGCATGGATGCCGTGGCTGCGCCCGATGGTCGGCGTGTATTTGTGCTCGAAGGCGCGGGTCTTCAGCGCCTTGAGCAGGAGATCGACGTCGGCGATGAGCAGCTCGGCGGCGCGGCTGAGCTGCACGGCGAGGCAGGTGTCCAGCACGTCGGACGAGGTCATGCCCAGATGCACGAAGCGCGCCTCCGGGCCGACGATTTCCGACAGGTGCGTCAGGAAGGCGACGACATCGTGCTTGACCTCGCGCTCGATCTCGTCGATGCGCGCGACATCGAACTTGGCCGCGTTGCCTTTTTCCCAGACCTTTGCGGCGGCTTCCTTGGGGATGACGCCGAGCTTCGCCAGCGCGTCGCAGGCGTTAGCTTCGATCTCGAACCAGATGCGGAACCTCGTCTCGGCCGACCAGAGGGCCGTCATTTCGCTGCGGGCGTAGCGCGGAATCATGGGCCGTTTCTAAACCGCTGGCGGGCTTTGCGAAAGCCCGGGGAACGTCACCGCCTCGATCAGGCGCCTGGTATAGGGGTCTTTCGGCGACTTCAGGATGTCGACGATAGGTCCGCGTTCCACCAGTTTCCTGTCCTTGAAGACCATTGCCTCGTCGGCGAGCGCCTGGGCCACAGTGAAATCGGAGGTGATGACCAGGAACGCCGGGCCCTGCTGGGTGCGAAAATCGGTCAGCACCTCGCGCATGATGGTCTGGGCGAAGGCGTCCAGTCCGCGCAAGGGCTCGTCCACCACCGCCAAGAGCGGCGCGCCGACGATGGCGCGCGCCACCTGCAGCCGGCGCTTGTCGAAGGCGCTGAGCGTGGCGACCGTGCGCCTCCCGTCGTGCGAGGCCAGCCCCACGCGCTTCAACGCCGCCTCGCGGTAGCCGCCGACCAGATCGCCCGACAGATTGAGATGCGCGCGCAACGGTTCGTCGACCGTGTCCCACAAGCTCATGCGCGGATCCAGCGCGTCGTCTGCGCCGGTGATGAAGGCGATGCGCCGCCTGAGCCGCGAGGCCATGGTCTGCGACAGAACGTTGAGGTCGACCGCGTCGAACACCACCCGTCCGATGGGCGCACGATCCACTCCCAGGACCGCGCGCGCCAATTCGCGCCGGCCCGATCCCTCCTCGCCGACCAGCGCCAGCGAAGCGCCGCGGCGCAATTCGAAAGTGATTCCCTCGCGTCGACCGTCCGCGACCAGATCGAGGCCATAGACCTGCAGCAAGGGCTGGCCGCGCGCCGCGCTGCGGCCCTTGGGCTTGTCGAGCACCAGTTGCGGCAACGCCTTGAACAGCGTGTTGGTATAGGCATGGGCATGGCCGCTCGCCAGGCGCGCCACATCGCCTTCTTCGACCACCCTGCCGTCGCGGATCACGATCACCCGCGCGCCGAGCCTGGCCGCCGGCTGCAAGCTGCCGGTGGCGTAGATCAGCGCGAAGCCCAGCCGGTTCTGTTCCGCCGACAGCGCCGCCAGTAGCGTGCGGATCGCCGTCGGTCCCAGATCGGCGAAGGGATGATCGGCCAGCACCAGGTCGGGGGTCTGGGCGCTGACGGCGGCAAGCAGCCCCCACGCCATGCTGAGGGGTTCGAGCGCGCGGGGCTTCTGGTTGAAGAAGAACAGCGGCGGGGCGCCTTCCAGCCGCTCCAGGGCCAGGCGCAATTCCTCATGCGCCGTGGTCAGCGGCGACCCGAGCTTGCGCGCCACCACCCGGCTCAATTGCGAGAGCACGGGGACATGGCCGACGAAAGGCTGCGCCAAGGGGCTCGGCAGATAAGCGATGCGGATAGGCGGCCGCGCGCGCTTTGCCGCTGGGCGCGCCTCGGTGTCGGCAAAGCGGACGGTTCCGGAAATCTCATCCGATTTTTCAGGAAAGCCGCCCAGCACGCGGATCAGCGCCTCCTTGCCCGATCCGGCGTCGCCGAGCACGACGACGCTTTCGCCCGCGTCCAGCGCCAGCGAGAAGCGATCCAGCTCCGGGGTGCCCGCCCGAGCGACGCTGAGGTCCGTGACCTCGAGAATGCGCCTTGGTTCGCTCATGGCCGTTCGCCTTCGCCGAGCGCCGCTGCAAGCCGCGCGCAGAGGATCAGGACGACCAGAGCGAGGGCGGGAAACGCCGCCGTCCACCAGGCGTGCAGATAGTTCGCCTTGGCGGCGGCGATCATCAGGCCGAGATCGCGCGACGGCGGCGTGGCCCCGAAGCCCAGAAAGCTCACTGTCGACAGGATGATCGTCACCGCGGCCAGCGCCCGCGCCGCCACCGTCGCCAACGTATCGCGGAATTCGTAGGTCAGGTCGCGGCGCAGCAGCGTCGAGGCGGCGATGCCGGTGGCGCGCGCATATTCGGCATGGGTGGATGAGCTTTGCGCCGCCACCCGGTCGTAGCCACGCACGAAGGCCAGCGGCGCAGCAGCAAGACCGGCGGCCAGGGGGGCGTAAAGTCGGGCGCTGAGCCCGATCACGAGGATGGCGAGCAGGAGCGCCGGAATGGCCGCGAGCACGCCCATGGCTCCGCGCAACGTCAGGCTCAATGCGCGCGGCAGCCTCGCGGCCACGGCGCCGAAAAGTCCGCCCACGACGATAGCGACGGCCGCCGCCAGAAGCGCATGGCCCGCCGTCACGCTCAATCCGTGCAGGGTCTCGCTCAACAGGTCGCGGCCGAGCAGGTCGGTTCCGAACGGAAAGGCTTCGGACGGCGCGCTCAGCACCGGCCCGACTCCGGCGGCGCCCGCCGGGGCATGCGCCAGAAAGTCGCTCAGCGACACCGCCACGACAATCAGGCCTAGGCCGCCCCAACCGATGAGGCGCAGTGCCGCGCTCAACATGGGCGCGCCTGGCGTGGGCGAGGTCACGCTCATTCTTCACCCTCATTGGCCAAGGCATAGGCGCCGATACGGCCCGCACAGTCGGTCGCGAAGGTGAGGCCGGCGAAAATGAACAGGATCAAGGCCGTCATGTTCCAGTCTTCCAAGGCGACGGATTTGACGAACAGATCGGCTGCGCCGGCGCGATGGAACACCCATTCCGCCACCACGGCGGCGGACAACAGCGCCAGCATGATGTCGCCCGCTCTCGCCAGAAGGCCGGCGATCACCTTCGGCACGGCATAGACCCATTCGATCTCCAGCGCCGAAAGTCCCATGCGCTTCAGGCCGGTGCGGTAGGCTTCGCCCGCGTTTTCGACGGCACCGCGTCTCAGCGCCAACTGCACGGCGGCGGCCCCGGCCAGTCCCACCGTCAAGACCGGCAGCGCAGAAAGTTCCAGGAATTGAGTTTCGCCCGAGAAGATCGGCGCCGATGCCGCCACCGGCGCGTTGATGCTGACCGTCCAGTGCAACAGATGCGCCGCTCCATAGGCCAGCGCCAGACCGGCGCAGAACACCGGAGCAGCGGTGACGATCTGCATCAGCGGCGCCGCAGTGCGCCTGACTGGGCTGGCGCCGAACAGAATGCCGAGCGGAGCGCCGACCATTAGCGCCAGGCCGCCGCCGGCCAGAACCAGCGCCATGGTCTCTGGCAGGCGCCGGCCAAGTTCGTCGGCGGCCATCAAGCCGCTGATGGCGCTCTTGCCGAAATCGAACTGGACGAAGGCCCACAGCCTGAGCCCTGCCGCCCCCAAGAAGGACGCCAATCCGGGCGCGCGCGGCGCGGCGATTGCGGAAATTACGGCCGCCAGCAGCGTGGCGCCCAGAAGTCCGAGCGCCAAACGTCCCGCCTGAAGGGCCGCAAATTTCAGCATGTCCGCCCCACTCTTTCGGGGGCGGACTATATCAGCCGCACGGCCCGGCGGAGCAAGTCTGTTGAGACGGATTTCACAACAGTCCCAACGCTTTGAAACTGGAGTGTCCGCTGCGACCGACGATCACATGGTCGTGGACCGTAATGCGCAGGGCTTTGGCGGCGGCGGTGACGTCGCGCGTCATCTCGATATCGGCGCGGCTGGGGGTGGGGTCGCCGCTCGGATGGTTGTGCACCAGGATTACCGCCGAAGCCCCCAGCTCCAGCGCCCGCTTGACGATTTCGCGCGGATAGGCGGGGGTGTGGTCGATGGTGCCGCTGGATTGCACCTCGTCGGCGATCAGCACGTTCTTGCGGTCGAGGAAGAGGATACGGAATTCCTCGTTCAGCGACCGCGCCATGGCCGCCGCGCAATAATCGATGAGGGCCGTCCACGAACTCAAGGCCGGCCGGCCTAGCACCTTGGTTCTGGACAGCCTCAGTGCCGCGGCCACGACGATCTTCAACTGGGTGGCGACGCTTTCGCTCATGCCTTCCACTTCGAGGATGCGTTCCCGCGGTGCGGCAATGGCCTCCGCGAAACCGCCGAAGCGGGCGATCAGCGCCTTGGCGAGCGGTTTCACGTCGCGCCGCGGGATGGCCGCGAACAGCACCAGTTCCATCATCTCGTAGTCGGGCAGGGCCTCGGTGCCGCCCGCGAGGAAGCGCTCGCGCAGCCGCTCGCGATGGCCGAAATAGTGCGGCGCCTCCTCGAACGGTTGTTCGACGTCAGAGATAAGGCGGCTTGTGCCAGCCTTTGGGCGAATAGGTGAAGACTTCGACGCCATGCTCGGTGACACCCACGCTATGTTCGAACTGGGCGGAGAGCGAGCGGTCGCGCGTGACCGCAGTCCAGCCGTCGCTCAGAACCTTCACGCCGTAACCGCCGAGGTTGATCATCGGCTCGACGGTGAAGAACATGCCGGGCTTGAGCGCGATGCCGTGACCCGGTTTGCCGTAATGTACGATGTTGGGCAGGGCATGGAAGACTCTGCCGACGCCGTGGCCGCAGAAATCGCGCACCACCGAGCAGCGTTCCTCGCCTTCGGCGTAGGCCTGGATGGCGTGGCCGATGTCGCCGGTGGTGGCGCCGGGCGTCACCGCGGCGATCCCGCGCAGCATAGATTCGTAGGTGATCTCGACCAGACGCTGGGCTTTGCGCTTGACCTCGCCCACCAGGTACATCCGACTGGTGTCGCCGTGCCAGCCGTCGAGGATCACGGTGACGTCGATGTTGACGATGTCGCCGTCGCGCAACGGCTTGTCGCAAGGAATGCCGTGGCAGACGACATGGTTGATCGAGGTACACAGCGTATGGCGATAGCCGCGATAGCCCAGGCAGGCGGGCAGCGCGCCGTGGCTGATGGTGTAATCGTAGGCGAGCTTGTCGAGATGGGCCGTGGTGACGCCGGGTTTCACCTCCGGCACCAGCAGGTCGAGCACCTCGGCCGCCAGCCGTCCGGCCCGGCGCATGCCCTCGAAGTCCTTCTCCGCGTGCAGGGCCACCGCGAAATGGGCGCGGCGGGCGGCTTCAAACGTCTCGGCTTCGGGCATCAAGGCAAACATGGCGGGCTCTCTTGTGCAAAGCGAATGTAAGGCGCGGCGCCGGGCATTGCCAGCGCGCTTTAGCAGGGGCCCATTTATGCTTTGTTTGGTTGACGCTGGGTTATATTCCCGGGCGCGGCTGAACGGCGGAGGCTGAGATGCGGTGGTGGGGCGTGCTTTTCGCGGCTTGCCTTTGTCTGGCCGCTGGTTCCGTCCGGGCCGAGGATATCTGGTACGGCCCAGGCTGGTACGTCGTCGCCACGCAATATGGGGTTATCCTGTGGTCCGGACCGTACGAGAACCAGGACGAATGCGAGCTGCAGAAACCGCCGGACGGCAACCCGCCGGGGTTCAGCTACGACTGCTCCTATTTCGACCTTCCGCCCCCTCAATAGGCGCCAAACAGCGATATTGAAATCCGGGCGGCGGCATGGCCACAGTGCGAACGATGGAAACTAACTCGGTGCCAACGGCCGCCGTACTGATCATCGGCGACGAAATCCTGTCCGGCCGAACGGCTGACACCAATACCAACACCATCGCCCGGTTCCTGGGCGTACTGGGCATCGATCTCAAGGAAGTCCGCGTCGTCGGCGACGTGGAAGATGAGATCGTGGCCGCGCTGAACGCGCTTCGCCCGCGCTACACCTATGTCTTCACCACCGGTGGTATCGGTCCGACCCACGACGACATCACCGCCGATGCCATCGCCAAGGCCTTCGGCGTGGGCATCGATTATCATCCCGAGGCGCTCGCGATGCTGGCCACCCGCATCAAGCCGGAGGATCTCAATGTCATGCGCAAGCGCATGGCGCGCATCCCGTTCGGCGCCAGCTTGGTGAAGAACAGCGTCTCCGCCGCGCCGGGATTTCAGATCGAGAACGTCTTCGTGATGGCCGGCGTGCCGAAGATCATGCAGGCGATGCTCGAGGACATCGCGCCAAGGCTGGCCCGCGGCCGTGTCGTCCGGGCGATCACGATTTCCGCGACGATCGGCGAAGGCTCCATAGCCGTCCCCCTAGCTCGACTCCAGGACGAGCACCACGACGTCGCCATCGGCAGCTATCCCACTTACCGGGAGGGCGGCTACGGTGTGCAGCTCGTGGCGCGGGGCCGCGACATCGAGGAAGTGGAAAAAGTGGCGCAGGCGATCGAACAGATCGTCAGAAACACCGGCGCTGAGCCGGAACGCCAGCCCTCATGACGGCGTTAAGGCTCTGTCATATTTGCAATAAATGATGGCAATGCCGCGCAGAAGGTGTATTGTCCGTCACGGGTAAGGGCGGTCGCAATGCACGACCCCCGACGTGTTGGGGCCCCAGATAAACGGGTAGGACGGCACCGCAAGGTTGCGGACCGGACCTCGGGGAGGGGGAAGTGGCGGTTAATCGAATTATTGCGGCCGTCATCGGCGGCATCGCAGTCGTGGCAGCCGGAGTTGCGGTAGCCGACAGTTACGCCTCCACCAAGCAGACCGATTTCTCCTCGCCCGGCAAGCATCAGTTCTACGTCTGGTGCGCCGGCGGCAAGGACTATACGGCGACCCAAAAAGGCAGATCCGCCGAAGACGCCCAGATGAAGCTCTACAACACAATCAAGGCGTCGTCCTGCTGGCCGGTCTGGCAGGGCAAGGTTCAGGGCTAATCCTTCTTCACGCGGTGCTTGCCCTTGCTGAGCGCGACGATCATGCCGCGCAGAGTTTGCACTTCCTGATAGGTGAGCTGCGCGCGATGCAGCGTGGCGCGGATGGCGCGCACCATGTGATCGCGCTTGTCGGGCGGATAGAGAAAACCGCTGGCCGTAAGCTCGCCTTCCAGATGATCGAACAATTGCACCATCTCCTCGCGCGTCGGCTTGCGGTGCAGCGGCCCGTGTTCGAGGCGCGAGGGACGCGTCGCGTCGCCCTGGCGGAACCATTCGTAGCTCGCGAGCAGCACCGCCTGACCGAGATTGAGCGAGGTAAATTCCGCCGTCGGAATGGTAATCACGGCGTCGCATAGCGAGATGTCGTCGTTCTCCAGCCCGGCGCGTTCGTTGCCGAACAGGATGCCGGTTCGCTCGCCCGTCGCCTCGCGCAGCCGCCGCGCCGCTTCGGTGGGCGTGAGAATCTCCTTTGTGATGCCGCGTTCGCGCGCCGTGGTGGCGAAGACCAGCGTCAGGTCGGCGAGCGCTTCGTGCAAGGTCTGGTAGAGGCGCGCGGAGGCGAGCAAGTCGGCGGCGCCCGCCGCCATCGCCTCGGCCTTCGGGTTGGGCCAGCCGTCGCGCGGCGCCACTAGGCGCAGGTCGGTCAGGCCGAAATTCGCCATGGCGCGGGCCGCCGCCCCGATATTCTCGCCGAGCTGCGGCTGGCAAAGGATGATGGCGGGAATGGCGGTCATTTCTCTCTTTTACCTCCCCGCGCAGGAAGAGGTAAAATCCTCTGCCTGTTCCTTTGACCTCGCATCCGCCCCCCGCTATATCGCCCCTCTGCCCGCCCTTTAGAGGAATTCCATGGACAAGATCAGAGTAGCAAATCCGGTCGTCGAACTCGACGGCGACGAGATGACCCGCATCATCTGGGCGCTCATCAGGAACAAGCTGATCCTGCCCTATCTGGACATCAAGCTCGATTATTACGACCTCGGCATCGAGCACCGCGACGCGACGGGCGACCAGGTCACGGTGGACGCCGCGCACGCCATCCAGAAGCACGGCGTCGGCGTCAAATGCGCCACCATCACGCCGGACGAGGCGCGGGTGGAGGAATTCCATCTCAAGAAGATGTGGAAGTCGCCCAACGGCACCATCCGCAACATCCTGGGCGGGGTGATCTTCCGCGAGCCGATCATCTGCAAGAACGTGCCGCGTCTCGTGCCGGGCTGGACGCAGCCCATCGTCATCGGCCGCCATGCCTTCGGCGACCAGTACCGCGCCACCGATTTTCGCTATCCCTCGGCCGGCACGCTGACCATCAAATTCACCGGCGACGACGGCAAGATCATCGAGCATGAGGTCTTCAAGGCGCCGGGCTCGGGCGTGGCGATGGCGATGTACAATCTGGATGAGAGCATCCGCGATTTCGCCCGCGCCTCGATGAACTATGCGCTAGACCGCCACTATCCGCTCTATCTCTCGACCAAGAACACGATCCTGAAAGCCTATGACGGGCGCTTCAAGGATCTGTTCGCCGAAGTGTTCGCAGCCGAGTTCGCCGCGCGCTTCAAGGCGGCGGGGATCACGTACGAGCACCGGCTGATCGACGACATGGTGGCGAGCGCGCTCAAATGGTCGGGCGGCTATGTCTGGGCCTGCAAGAATTACGACGGCGACGTGCAGTCCGACACCGTGGCGCAGGGCTTCGGCTCGCTCGGGCTAATGACGTCCGTCTTGATGTCGCCCGACGGCAAGACGGTGGAGGCCGAGGCCGCGCACGGCACCGTCACGCGCCATTACCGCGAGCATCAGAAGGGCAAGGCGACCTCGACCAATTCGATCGCCTCGATCTTCGCCTGGACTCGGGGCCTCGCCCACCGCGCCAAGCTCGACGGCAACGCGGCGCTCGACAAGTTCGCCCACACGCTGGAGAAGGTCTGCGTCGAGACGGTGGAAGCGGGCTTCATGACCAAGGACCTAGCGCTACTGATCGGCCCCGACCAGAAATGGCTCACCACCGAAGCCTTCCTCGACAAGGTGGACGAGAACTTGAAGAGAGCGATGGGATAAAGCTGGTTGCGATCAGGTTGACGCAAAATACTTCGATGTCATGGCCCGCGAATGCGGGCCACCTAGGTGACAACGATTACCCGCCGGAAAAAAATTACACCGTGCCGGTTTGAAAAACCTGAGCTGGCTTCAACTGGGCGGCCCGCATTCGCGGGCCGTGACACCGAGTTGGAAGCGCAATTATAGTTTGTTATTCGTCATCGTCAGGGATGGGAATTCCCTTTTTCTTCGGCTCACAAGGTGGATGCCCCTTGTCTTCATATGCCTCCCGCGTCATTCCACATTTGGCGCAGACGCCTGTTTTAAAATCGAACTCGTGCCCGTCGGCTTGTCTGTCAAATGCCATTTGAGCGTCCTCCTTTAACGTAACCGCTTTGCACTGGACATGAACGCGAGAATGTTCTTTATTTGTTCTTACCACTAAACTATGTTTTTTGGCAAGCATTTCGGGAGGCAGGAATGATCGGTTACGTCACCATCGGCGCGCTTGATACCGAGGCGTCGGGCAGGTTCTACGATGCGGTTCTGGGCGCGCTGGGCGACGAGCGCAAATTCAACGACGGCGGATGGATCGGCTATGGTCCCAAGGGCGAAGACAGCCATTACGCCTATGTCTGCCCGCCCTTCGACGGTAAAGCCGCGACGGGTGGCAACGGTTCCATGCTGGCGTTCAAGGGCCATTCCAAAGCCGAGGTCGATGCGGCCTATGCGGCGGGGCTGGCGAACGGCGGCAGCGACGAAGGCAAGCCCGGCCCGCGTCCGGCGGATTCGACGAGTTTTTACGGCGCCTATCTGCGCGATCCCACCGGCAACAAGCTCTGCGTGTTTTTCAAGGCGTAACAAGAAGCCCAACCCTCCCCTTGAGGGAGGGTCGAAGATGGATTTGCGCCAAGGCGCAAAGACAGCTTCGGGGAGGGGTCCTGCTTGAGCATTACCCCTCCCCGAAAAATTCTTCGCGATGCTTGAATTTTTCGACCCTCCCTCAAGGGGAGGGTGGAAATCATTGCATCAGTCGTCTTCGCGGAACCAGTCGTGGACCTTGCCGGCCGACGCCATCTCGGACGGCGTGAAATCGCTTTCGCCGCCGCCAGAGTCTTTAATGCGCTCGCGGGCGGCCTCTTCGATTCGGGTTTTGAGCGCCGGATGCTTGCGGATCAGTGTGGCAAAATTCTCCGCCGACAGGGCGAGCAGGCGGCAATGCGACAGCGCCACGATGGTCGCGCGGCGGTGCGTTTCGTGCAGCAGCGCCAGTTCGCCGAAGAAATCTCCCGGTCCGAAGCGCAGCTTGCGATGCGGGACCTCGACCTCCACCTCGCCCGAGACGATGAAATACATCGCCCGCGCCGGTGCGCCGCGTACCGCGATGATGCCGCCGCGCGCCACCGACTGCGAACGCAGCAGGTTCAGCATTTCGCTCAGAATCCTCGCATCGAAGTCCCTGAACAGCGGCACCCGCGCCAGCATACCGAAGGTGATGACGAAGTCGCGGCGGTGGATCGTCTCGATGAAGCCGGTCGCGATGATGCCGACGGGCAAAGCCAGCAGGCCGAGGCCGGCGACCATGGTGAAGCCGGCAACCATACGGCCCAAAGCGGTTATCGGAACAACGTCGCCGTAACCCACGGTCGTCAAAGTGGTGATGGCCCACCACATAGAATCGGGAACGGTGCCGAAAACGTCCGGCTGCACCGCGCCTTCCACGGCGTGCATGGAGGCGGCCGCAAACACGGTGGCGCACAACATCAAGAGCAGGGTGCCGAACAGCGCGCGCCGTTCGTTGGCGACGACCTGGGCCAAGGTGGACAGCGCCGGCGAATAACGCGCGATCTTGAGCAGCCTGAGGAGCCGCACCAGCCTGAGGAAACGCAGATCGAGGAACGGGAAGAACATGACGAAATAGACGGGAGCGACCGCGAAAAAATCGATCAGCATTAGTGGCTTCAAGGCGGCGTGCAACCGACCGCGCCATGGGCCCAGCTCGCCCACGATGGGGTCTTCCACCGACACCCAAAGCCGCAGGCAATATTCCACACTGAATATCGCGACGGAGACGATCTCAAGCGTCGTCAGATCGAACCAATACAAATGCCTGATCTCGGGCACGCTCTGCAGCGTGAAGCCGATCACGTTGAGCAGGATGAGGACGATCAAGAACGCCTCGACGATGCCGCCGAGCACGCCTCCGGCGCGCCCGCCCTCGAGCACGAGATAGACCTGGCGGCGTAGCGTTTCCCGGTGGTTTTCGCTCATCGCCCTTTCGTCACGTTGCGCCGAGCCGCTGTTCGATGGCCTTGAGCGCCTCGGCGGCTCGCGTCCCGTCGGGTCCGCCCGCTTGCGCCATGTCGGGGCGCCCGCCGCCGCCCTTACCGCCCAGCGCCTCGGCGCCGAGCCGTACCAGATCGACGGCGCTGAAGCGGCCCGTCAGATCGTCGGTGACGCCGACCACCAGCGACGCCTTGCCGTCCGCCACGGTGACGAAAGCGACGACGCCGGAGCCGAGCTTGGCCTTCGCTTCGTCGGCGAGGCTCTTCAGATCCTTCGCGGCGACGCCTTCTACAACTCTCAGCATTCGAGGAATTCCGTTGGTAACAGTCACGGTTGGCTCTTCACCTTTAACAGATAAGGACCCCGCACCGACCGCAATCGTCCTCCGTGCTTCTGCCAACTCGCGCTCAAGGCGGCGGTTGCTCTCGGCAAGCTGCGCCACACGGGCCGGCAATTCCGTCGTACTCGTTTTCAGCGCGCCCGCCGCCTCGCGCGCCAGTTCCGCCTGATGGGAGAGATATTGCCGCGCGCCCTCGCTGGTCAGCGCCTCGATGCGGCGCACGCCGGAGGCCACCGCGCTTTCCGACAGGATGGTGAAGAGGCCGATGTCGCCCAGCCGGCGCACATGCGTGCCGCCGCACAGTTCGACGGAATAGGCCTTTTCGGTCTTGGGATCGTCGCCCATCGTCAGGACGCGCACTTCCTCGCCATATTTCTCGCCGAACAAGGCTTCGGCGCCCGCCTCGATCGCCTTGTCGGTCGGCATCAGCCGGGTGGCGACGTCGCTGTTTTGGCGGATCACCTCGTTGACCAGCGTCTCGATGCGCTGCAATTCGTCGAGCGATACCGCCTTGGGATGGCTGAAATCGAAGCGCAGCCGGTCGGGCGCCACCAGCGAGCCTTTCTGCGAGACATGCGGGCCGAGCACGCGCTTCAACGCGGCGTGGAGCAGATGCGTCGCCGAGTGGTTGGCGCGGGTGGCGCGGCGCGGTTCGCCATCGACCTTGAGATCGACGGAGTCGCCCGGCATCAATTCGCCCTTGGTCAATTCGACGACATGAACGTGCAGCGCGCCGAGCTTCTTTTCGGTGTCGCTCACTTTGCCTTCGGCGCGGGTGGATTTGAACGTGCCGGTGTCGCCGACCTGGCCGCCGGATTCGGCGTAGAACGGCGTCTGGTTGGTCAGCATCAGGACGGTTTCGCCCGCCTTGGCCTTGGCGACACGCTCGCCGTCCTTGACGAGTGCCACCACCGTGCCCTCGGCCTCTTCGGTGTCGTAGCCCAGGAACTCGGTCTTGCCCAACTCATCCAATATGGAAAACCATTGCGCGTCGGTCGCCGCCTCGCCCGAGCCGGCCCAGGCTTTTCGCGCGTCGGCCTTCTGCTTGGCCATTGCCGCGTCGAAGCCAGCGGTGTCGACGGCAATGCCGCGCGGCTTCAAGGCGTCCTGCGTCAGGTCGAGCGGAAATCCGAACGTGTCGTAGAGCTTGAACGCAACTTCGCCGGTGAGGCGCTCGCCGGCCTTCATCGTGCCGGTCGCTTCGTCGAGCAGCTTGAGGCCTCGCGCGAGAGTTTCGCGGAAGCGGGTCTCCTCCAGCTTGAGCGTTTCGGCGATCAGCGCTTCGGCGCGCTTGAGTTCAGGATAGGCCGCGCCCATCTCGGCGACCAGCGCCGGCACCAGGCGGTACATCAGTGGGTCCTTCGAACCGATTAGGTGCGCGTGGCGCATGCCGCGGCGCATGATGCGGCGAAGCACATAGCCGCGTCCTTCGTTGGAGGGCAGCACGCCGTCGGCGATCAGGAACGAGGAGGCGCGCAGATGATCGGCGATCACGCGATGGCTGGCGAGCGCCGGGCCCACGGCCTTGGCGCCCGAGGCCTCCTCGGCGATTTCAATCAGGTGGCGAAAGAGGTCGATGTCGTAATTGTTGTGCACGCTCTGCTGGATGGCGGCGATGCGCTCCAATCCCAGCCCGGTGTCGATGGAAGGTTTGGGGAGCTCGACGCGGGTGTGCTCGTCCACCTGCTCGAACTGCATGAAGACGAGGTTCCAATATTCGAGGAAGCGGTCGCCGTCCTCGTCGGGCGAGCCGGGCGGCCCGCCGGCCACCTTGTCGCCCTGGTCGTAGAAGAGTTCCGAACAGAAGCCGCACGGGCCGATCGGGCCCATCGCCCACAGATTGTCGGGATGGCCGATGATGCGCTCGTCGGAGAGCCCCGCGATCTTCTTCCACAAAGCGCGCGCCTGCGCGTCGCTGGGATGGATGGTGACCAGCAGCCTGTCCTTGCGCAGTTCCGCCGTCTTGATGGAGTAATCCCAGGCGTAGAGGATCGCCTCCTCCTTGAAATAGTCGCCGAAGGAGAAGTTCCCCAGCATCTCGAAGAAGGTGTGGTGGCGCGCGGTGTAGCCGACATTGTCGAGGTCGTTGTGCTTGCCCCCGGCGCGCACGCATTTCTGCACGCTGGTGGCGCGGCTGTAGGGCCGCTTCTCGGCGCCGGTGAAGACGTTCTTGAACTGCACCATGCCTGCGTTGGTGAACAGCAGCGTCGGGTCGTTCCTCGGCACCAGGGGCGAGGATGGCACAATGGTGTGGCCCCGCTCGCGGAAGAATTCGAGGAAGCCCGAGCGGATGTCGGAGAGACTCTTCATGACGGTGTTGTAACCGCCGCCCAAAACCTTGTCATCTGCCGGGGAGCCGCAAGGCGAAGGGGCGCGCCGGTCGCCCGGCACGCCCCTGGAGTCGCTCCCTCATGCCAACAAGGGAACAGACGGGGTCTAACCTTCAGCGGCCTCCGGTGGCTCGTCGCTGCCAAGCGCCAGGCTTTGGCCGATCAGGCCTGCGTTGGCGCGGATCGCGGCCTCGATCTTGGCCGCCGCGTCCTTGTTGGCTTCGAGGTAAACCTTGGCCTGCTCGCGCCCCTGGCCGATTCGCGTGCCGTCATAGGAGAACCAGGAGCCCGACTTCTCCACGATCCCGGCCTTGACGCCCAGGTCCAAGAGTTCGCCGGACTTGGAGATGCCCACGCCGTACATGATGTCGAATTCGACCTGCTTGAAGGGCGGGGCGACCTTGTTCTTGACCACCTTCACGCGGGTCTGGTTGCCCACCACTTCGTCATGGTCCTTGATGGCGCCGATGCGGCGGATGTCGAGGCGCACCGAGGAATAGAATTTCAGCGCGTTGCCGCCGGTGGTGGTTTGCGGATTGCCTAACATGATGCCGATCTTCATGCGGATCTGGTTGATGAAGACCACGATGGTATTCGACTTGGAGATCGAGCCGGTCA
>Ga0182027_10000530_pt1 | contig 65928 bp, 54 predicted proteins | sample 712E1DmetaG_FD_121300 | JGI IMG/M metagenome (GOLD analysis project Ga0182027, IMG submission 121300) | Permafrost microbial communities from Stordalen Mire, Sweden - 712E1D metaG (Illumina Assembly) | ecosystem: Environmental > Terrestrial > Soil > Wetlands > Permafrost | place: Sweden...
TTACAGATGAATATTCAGACTGGCTTGATAAGATAACTTCATTTAATCTTAATGCAAGATATGATGATTATAAAAGAGAGTTTTATACTCTTTGCACTTTTGATTTTGCAACAGATTGGATTGAAAAAATTAAAATTATAAGGACATGGATAAAAGGGAAGCTTTAAATATTGCTCAAAAATATGCAATTGCAGTGAACTCTAAATATAATTACTTAAAGATTATATTATTTGGTTCATATGCAAAAGGAAACTACAATGATGATAGTGATATTGATATTGCGGTTGTATTAAAGGATTATAGCAATCTGATAGATATGCAATTGGAATTAATGAGATTAAGAAGAAAAATTGATAGTCGAATTGAACCACATCCATTTAGAGAAAGTGATTTTGAGCTTTCAAACCCAATAGTAAATGAAATTTTAAAATATGGGCAAGAAATAAAAATCAACGTTGCCTAACATCGGCTCATATAAAATGCGGGTTGTAGTGGGTTTGCAAGTTCAGTGCTTTCTAATTATATTTGTGTAGCTGGATTTATCCTGCAAGTAAATCGCGCACTTTACATAGCCGAGGAACGTTGTACGCCATACATTCAGCGCTTCTCTTAAAAGTATTTGAAGTTCGTATTTATTAGAAGTGACCAACTTTCGAAAGAGCGCCCGGCTGTAGTGCGAGCCACGAAGCAAATGCCTTGCAACGGAGCACCGGATAGCGTTCTGGAAAAAGTAATATAATGTAAAAGAACATGTTGCTTATCTTAGCTTGACTATGCCTTTTTAAGAGCCTGTCCCGCATTTGCGGGAGCCATACGCCGAACGAAAGTAACCAGGCTTTAATGTTTCTTTCTTGCATCTGTAATGTTAGCAAATGCTACCTGAAATAACCCGACAAAGCAAATGCTTTGCCGAACCGCTCCGTTGCTACAAACTACGGCTATCAGGGAACCAATAATCAATAATCAATAATCTCCCACTACTACCTGGCTAAAGGAAGCCGGATCAAGATATTTCTGGGCAAGCGCCTGTATGTCATTGGTGGTAATATTTTTAATGGTACTAATTATTTTAGTGAAGTAATCATAGTCCAGATCGTATTCTAATAATGAAATCAGGCTTTCGGCCTGGGCAAAAGAGCCATCGAACATACGCAGTACATCGCCCAGCATATAATTTTTTACCCTGTTAAGTTCCTCTTGTGCGATAGGTTCGTTGCGTAACTTTTCTATTTCAGTATAAATATCGTCTATGGCAGGCAAAGTAACCTGTGCCCCTAATTCGGAAGCAATAATAAGGCACCCTGCATTTTTAAACGTAACAACTATAGAATTTATTCCATAGGTATATCCTTTTTCTTCGCGAATTTTTTTCATCAACCGCGAACCCATATATCCACCTAATATGCATCCCACTATTGACATGCCGGTATAGTCCTGATGCAGCTTGTTAAATAGTACCTTGCCAATACGGACAGCACTTTGCACTGCCCCAGGCTTTTTAATATATATTTGCCGTTCATTTTCGGTTTTTATTTCAAAAAGTCCAGAAAACTCTTGTTTAGAGTTATTCCAGGTACTACCTCCAAAATATTTTTCGATGGTTTTAATGACGCTATCATCCACCTTTCCGGAAGCAACAATCTTACAATGCTTAGATTGGTATCGCTCCTGGTAAAACTTTATTAGTGCGTCCCGATTGAGCCTGTCAAAATCGTTTTCGACTATCATGTAACCGTAAGGATGATCGTTGCCAAACAGCATGCGTGCATGGACAGCACGTGCAATATTCTTAACCATAGATTGTTCGATAAGAAATTGTTGTTTATGCTTGTTTTTAAAAGTTTCGATTTCGTTTTCAGGGAATGTTGCATTTTTGATGATGTCTTCTACTATTTCAAGTACCTCAGAGAGATATTTGTGCATGCATACAAGCGTTACTAAAGCATGATCCCTATCTATATTATAGCTTAGGTATGCACCATAATACTCTATTAATTCGGCAATCTGCAAGGATGTATATTTTTGAGATCCTTCCACCAGCATGTTGTTAACAGTAAATGCCACTAATGGAGAAGGCTGATACCAGTTACCTGCTGAAAACATCCATTCTATCTTCACCAAATCCCCATTGTGGTCACTGAGGTGATAGAAAGGAATGCCATTTGATAGGTTGTGCTTTGTTGCCTTTACGATGTTGAACGATTCAATTTCCCTGATTGGTGGTGCGATTGTTCTATTAATACCCATTTAAAAAATATTTTTGATTCAATTAAATTTGATTTTGTGAGTTTTAAGCTGCAGGCTACAAAAAAAAACTATGGCCTGAAGCTTGAAACTATAAGCTTGTAGCTATTTTTCGGCCATATAAAACAGTGATGAACAATTGGTTTCGTGAAAAATATCATGTGCAGTGTTTGTAATATCAGCAGGGGTAATGCTGCAATATTTTTCAATTTCCTGGTTAAGCAAATTAGCATCACCAAGCATTTCGAAATACGATAAATCCATTGCTTTGTTCAACGCGCTTGTTTGTCCCATTAATAGAAGGGCCTCGTATTTATTTTGTACCTTTTTTAATTCACGATCGGTTATCGGTTTATCTATAAGATTATGCAACATATCTTCCACTGCCTTATTGGCTTCATCCAATGAAATTCCTGCCATCACTTTTCCGCCCACAACTAAAAGGCCAGGATCGATATCGCCGGTTATATATGCATTGATTTCGCTGAAGAGTTTTTTTTCTTTTACTAATGCCTGGTAAAGACGGGCTGACTTTCCGCTCGACAAAAGGTCAGTAATCATGTCGCAAACATAATATCCTTTTTCAAGGCGGCCAGGAATATGCCAAACTTTGTAAAGTGCATCGTACGAGACTTTACGGGTTACGGTAAGGTTACGGGCTTCGTTCTGGACAGGTTCCTGGGGAATATTTCCGGGTTTAACCTTTCGTTTTTCAATATCTCCGAACCACTTTTGGACCAGACTAAAAGCCTTATCAACGGAGATATTGCCCGACAATGCCATAAAAGCATTATTAGGGGCATAATGCGAATAAAAAAACGATTCAACGTCGTCAAGCGCTGCATCCCGGATGTGCTCTATATTTTCACCAATGGTAGGCCATCGGTACGGATGAACCTTATATGCCAATGGACGAAGTAACAGCCAGATATCACCATAAGGTTGATTTAAATATCGCTGATTATATTCTTCAATGACAACATTTTGCTGAACACGGAGGCTCTGTTCTGAAAAATTTAGTTTCAACATGCGGTCAGACTCAAGCCAGAAGCCTGTTTCGATATTGTCCGATGGTAATATAAGATAATAATTGGTAGTATCGTTGCTGGTTCCTGCATTGGTCTCTCCTCCAACCATCTGGACGGGATTGTCGTACGACGGAATGTTTACCGACCCCCCAAACATAAGATGTTCGAATAGATGGGCAAAACCAGTTTTATCAGGTTGCTCATCACGTGAACCTACCGGGTAAAGGATATTGATTGCTACCAGGGGAGTGGTTCGATCTTCATTAACCAAAACTGTTAATCCGTTAGAAAGCTGAAATCGTTCAAATTTAACCATACACTATGTGTTCATGTGGAAATTGCAAACATACAAATTATTGCAGAACACCAGTGTGAATAGTAAAATTAAAAATGTAGTTAATATCTTTATGATATTTTTTTTGTAACTGTTTTTATAATATTTATCGAAACACCTACCTTTGGGCTTTATATTAAATCGAAAATAACTTATTACATTACGATTTAATATATGCCGTACTTACAATATGTTAGACATGTCTACATGTCTAACATATTGTAAGTACGGTATAATCCAAAATTTTATCTTTATTATTATGAACAAAGACGAAAGTGTGTTCCGTATTATTGAGTTGGAGAAGCACCGCCAGATGAGCGGTATTGAGTTAATTGCATCGGAAAATTTTGTAAGCGACCAGGTGCTAGCTGCTATGGGCTCGTGCCTTACCAACAAATATGCCGAAGGATACATTGGGAAGAGATATTACGGAGGATGTCAATACATCGACCAGGTGGAAGGACTGGCTATAGATCGTGCCAAACAACTATTTAACGCCGAATGGGCAAACGTACAGCCTCATTCAGGTGCACAAGCCAATGCAGCAGTGATGCTTGCCATTTTAAAGCCAGGCGACACCTTTATGGGTTTTGATTTGTCGCACGGAGGACATCTGAGTCATGGATCGCCTGTAAATAGTTCAGGTATTCTTTACCGGCCGATATTCTATCGTGTACACCCTGATACAGGAATGGTTGACTATGACGAAATGGAAAAAACTGCACTCCAGGGAAGGCCCAGATTGATTATTGCCGGGGCTTCAGCTTATTCGCGTGATTGGGATTATGCCAGGATGCGTGCAATAGCCGATAAAGTTGGTGCCATCTTAATGGCCGATATTGCACACCCAGCAGGTTTAATTGCCAGGGGCTTGCTCAATCATCCTTTTCCACATTGCCATATAGTGACTACTACTACACATAAGACTTTGCGTGGCCCCAGAGGTGGTATGATCCTGATTGGTAAAGATTTTGAAAATCCTTGGGGATTAACCACTACTAAAGGTGAGCTGAAAACGATGTCTCAATTGCTTGACTCGGCTGTTTTCCCAGGTATCCAGGGAGGACCATTGGAACATGTAATTGCAGCCAAAGCGGTAGCTTTTGGCGAAGACCTGAGCGATAGTTATAAAAGTTACGTTGAGCAAGTACGTAAAAATGCCCAGGTAATGGCCAAAGCGCTTATTACTAAAGGGTACAAAGTAATTTCCGGAGGCACTGACAATCATCTCATGTTGGTAGACCTTCGTGCTAAGTTTCCTGAAGTAAATGGCAAAATGGCAGAAAATATCCTGATGAAAGCGGATATTACGATTAATAAGAACATGGTGCCTTTTGATACCCGTTCACCGTTCCAGGCATCAGGTATTCGTTTAGGCACACCTGCCATCACAACTCGTGGGATAAAGGAAAAAGAAATTGAACTGATTGTGGAACTGATTGACGAGGTGCTTGGTAATATTGACAACGATAAGGTAATCAACAATGTTCGGACGAAGGTGAACGATTTGATGAAGAATTATCCAATATTTGCATAAGTAACCCAAAGAGGAGAGTGCTTATTTTAAAGGTAATGCCTGCACTGGTCCGAATTGGTAAACCGGAATCCTTGTTTTGGCAATTTCTTCATTATTCATTTTTACGGCAACATCTGCCATTACGAGCCCTCACATATAAAACATTTTGAACCTTTTCCGGGTTAATACCTTGCAGCGATACTTGTTCTTTTGTTATTTGAAGCGTAATGGTTGAGCTATCGTCTGTTTTCTTATCCTGAATTTCTTCATTGACCGTAAAATAACATATTTACTTGGAAAGAGTTTCTGGTTGCGGGATTACAGTAAAGGTATAATATTGTTTTTTAGGCTAGTCATGATTTTTTAATTTCAAAAACGCTTTACCAATATGATTTATTATATCAGATGCTATTAAGGCTTCTTCACTGGTCTCGGTAATGGCCAAATCGCCAGCCAAACCATGCATATAAACTCCGATAAGGGCTGCATGCACAGGATTATAACTCTGTGCCAATAATGATAAAATAATCCCGGTTAATACATCTCCACTTCCGGCAGTTGCCATACCAGGATTTCCGGTACTGTTAAACCAACACAATCCGTCGGGGGTAGTAATGGAAGTATAAGCTCCTTTTAATACTATGATAACATTATTTTTTTTTGAAAAATCAATTTGCTTGAGATGGCGTTCGTACCCATCTTTTGAGGGGCCGCTTAACCGGTCAAATTCACCCGGATGTGGCGTTAGGATAGTATTTTTAGGAAGTAACCCCAACCATTCGGGATGCACAGCAAGCAAATTTAGCGCATCGGCATCGAGAACAAAAGGAATATTCACAGATTTAAGAAGTTGAAACATCATTAGACTGGTAAAACTATATAGTCCTAATCCTGGACCTATTCCTATAGCATTGTATTGTGATATATCTGGTAATGTTGAAAGGTTGTCAGATGTAGTATCAACACTTACCATTGCTTCGGGAACAGCGGTTTGCATTATTTCGTATCCTTTTAAGGGAATATGTGTAGTGAGCAGCCCTACACCAGTTCGAAGGCAAGCCTTTGAAGCAAGCACTGCTGCCCCCATTTTTCCAGAGCTACCGGCCATGAGTAAAGCATGGCCAAAAATACCTTTGTGGGCAAATTTTTTCCTTTTTTTAAGGATTAATGCAATATCATTCTTCTCAACAAAGAAATAATTGGTTTCCTGTTCATCAATAGCGTTGCGCATTAAGCCTATATCGAGAAGATGCCAATCGCCTACATATTGTTCATTCTCAGCAAAGAAAAAAGATAATTTAGGCAATTGAAACGTAAGGGTATGATCAGCCTGGACAATGGTATTCAAATCATTAAGGTCGTTCGACTCACAATATAATCCAGATGGAACATCAATGGCAATTACCAAAGCCTTTGCCTGGTTTATATGTTTGGCGATATTGAGGGCCATACCACTCAAAGGTTTTGATATTCCTGATCCAAACAAGGCATCGATCACGATATCATTATCATTGATTTTTGGAAGTTTTTTTTCTTCAAGCAGCAAAATTTGGGCTTTACTTTGTTCGACTAATCTTGTATAGTTTATTAGGGCATCAGTCGAAAGCTTGCCTGACGAAGTCAACGTGTAAACATGAACTGTGTTACCAGCATCGGCTAGCATTCGGGCAATTGCCAACCCATCACCACCGTTATTGCCAGGGCCTACGAATACTTTCACTTTCAGGTTGCTGCCTAAGTGTTCTTTTATCCAGTTATAACATTTGTTTGCAGCACGTTCCATCAGGTCGATGGATTTGATAGGTTCATGTTCAATGGTATACAAATCCACCCTTCGTATCTGTTCGGCTGTAAGTATTTTCATGTTGTGAGTCAAATTAATGATGAAGTTTACTATAGGTAAATATAGGTTTTTTTTTAAATACGAAAGCCTTGCCAAGTTTTGAAACCTGACAAGGCTTTTAATATTTCGATTGTATTTACTTTACTTCTTCAAAGTCGACATCAGTTACTTCTTCGTCTTTCTTTGCACCAGCAGATGCGGTACTTTCGCCCTGTGGCTCGCCATCAGAACCTGCAGCGCCCTGTCCCTGGCTTGCGCGGTACATATCTTCCGAGGCCTTGTGGAACACGTCGTTTAGTTCTTTGGTATATTTATCAATTCCGTCTAAATCCTGATTTTTATGTGCTTCTTTTAATTTGTTCAGCGCATCTTCGATCGGTCCTTTCTTGTCAGCAGGCAGTTTATCGCCAAATTCTTTTAATTGTTTTTCGGTTTGGAAGATTAAACTGTCGGCATGATTGAGTTTGTCAATCCGTTCTTTTACAACGCGGTCGGATTCAGCATTAGCAGTAGCTTCTTTTTTCATCTTTTCGATATCAGCATCTGTTAAGCCTGATGAAGCCTCAATTCGAATACTTTGCGTTTTGCCGGTTCCTTTATCTTTAGCCGAAACGTGAAGAATGCCGTTAGCATCGATGTCGAAAATGACCTCTATTTGAGGTATACCACGCGGAGCTGGTGGAAGTCCATCGAGGTGGAAACGGCCAATGGTTTTATTATCCTTAGCCATAGGGCGCTCGCCTTGCAATATGTGTATTTCAACAGATGGTTGGTTGTCTGCTGCTGTGGTAAAGGTTTCGGTCTTTTTGGTCGGGATGGTGGTATTGGCCTCAATTAATCGGGTCATCACACCTCCAAGTGTTTCGATACCCAGTGAGAGAGGTGTAACATCTAACAATAACACATCCTTTACTTCTCCGGTTAATACACCACCTTGAATTGCAGCACCGACAGCAACCACTTCGTCAGGGTTGACACCTTTAGAAGGAACTTTGCCAAAAAACTTTTCTACAATCTGCTGAATGGCAGGAATGCGTGTAGATCCGCCGACGAGGATTACTTCATCAATATCCGATGCCGAAAGGCCTGCGTCGCGTAAAGCAAGACGGCAAGGTTCTACGGTTTTTTGTATAAGGCTATCGGCCAGTTTCTCAAACTGCGCACGGGTTAAAGTCTTCACTAAGTGTTTAGGAATGCCATTAACCGGCATAATGTAAGGCAGGTTAATTTCGGTAGAGGTGGTGCTTGAAAGTTCAATTTTAGCTTTCTCAGCACCTTCTTTCAATCTTTGTAAAGCCATTGGGTCCTTACGCAGATCAATACCTTCATCCCTTTTGAATTCTTCAGCTAACCAATCAATTATCGTATGGTCGAAATCGTCGCCCCCAAGGTGAGTATCTCCATTGGTCGATTTTACTTCGAATACGCCATCACCTAGTTCCAGGATAGAAATATCGAACGTACCGCCTCCCAGATCGTAAACGGCAATTTTCATATCCTTATGCTTCTTATCAAGGCCATAAGCTAATGCAGCTGCGGTAGGTTCATTGATGATACGACGAACATTCAACCCTGCAATCTCTCCGGCTTCTTTAGTGGCCTGACGTTGCGAGTCACTAAAATAAGCAGGAACAGTAATTACTGCATCAGTAACTTCCTGTCCGAGATAATCTTCAGCAGTTTTTTTCATTTTCTGAAGAATCATGGCTGAAATTTCCTGGGGAGAGTATTTTCGGTCGTCAATTTTTACACGAGGGGTGTTGTTGTCACCGCGCAGAACGTCGTAAGGTACACGTTGAATTTCAACTGTGACTTTATCAAAAGTTTCGCCCATGAAACGCTTAATTGAATATACCGTATGCTTAGGATTTGTGATAGCCTGACGCTTAGCAGGGTCACCAACTTTTCGTTCACCATTTTCTATAAATGCCACCACAGAGGGTGTTGTACGTTTTCCTTCGTTATTTGCAATTACAACCGGTTCGCTACCTTCCATAACCGCTACGCAAGAGTTGGTTGTTCCTAAGTCGATTCCAATAATTTTGCCCATTTTTATAATATTTTTATTAATGTATTTGGTTTCAATATTTACTTAGTGGCTTAATCAATGATTATGCCACTAAGTAAAATATGTCATGCTGGTGTAATATTGGCATATAACCGGTAGGTTTTTGTTTTGGGTTATTTTAATTGAAGTGACAACATGTCATAGTCACTTTTAATCCTACCTTTTCAGTTTTGGCTGAGAGATAGCCACAATAATTAAGGATATTGAATATTATGAAATTTAAACTATCTCTTTAATGGCAAAAATATTTTTGTTTTTCTTTCATTCAATAAATAAAATTGTATATTTGCGCCACTAAAATTTCAAGTAGGTTTTATTAAAAAAGCGTAACGTATGCCTGTAAAAATCAGATTATCGCGTCACGGTAAAAAGGGATATCCTTTTTATCATATTGTAGTAGCTGATAGCAGGGCGCCACGGGATGGCAGATATATCGAACGTTTGGGAATGTATAATCCCAATACGAATCCAGCTACTATTGAATTTGATTTTGATAGGGCATTAGATTGGCTGCAGAAGGGCGCTCAACCTACAGATACTTGTCGTACTCTTCTTTCTAAGAAAGGAGTTTTAATGAAGAAACACCTTGATGAAGGTGTTAAAAAAGGTGCTTTTTCAGCTGAAGTATCTCAACAAAAATTTGAAGCCTGGTTAAATGAAAAGGACGCTAAATTGTTAGCTCTTAAGGATCAGGTCGCACAAGGAAAAGATGCTGATAAGAAAAAGCGTCTCGAAGCAGAAGCGAAAGTCAAGGAGACCAGGGCCCAGGCGATAGCTAAGAAACTTGCTGCTGAGGCAACTGCGGAGCAAACTACTGAAGGGCCTGTTGTTGAACAACCTGTTGAAAAGCTCATTTCAAAGAAGCATGCTAAAGAGCCTGTTGCTGAGAAACCTGCTGAAGAAGTTGTTGCTGAGAAGCTAGTAGAAGAACCTGTTGCTGAGAAACCTGTTACAGAAGAAGCTATTGTTGAACAGCCTGTTGCAGAAGAACATGTAGAAAAGCCTGTTTCAAAAAAGCATGCTAAAGAACCTGTTGCTGAGCAACCTGTTACAGAAGAACCTGCAGAAAAGCCTGTTTCTAAGAAGCACGCTAAAGAGCCTAAAGAGTCTGTTGCTAAGGAACCGGTAGAACAATCTATTGAGCAACCTTTAGAAAAGCCTGCAGAAAGTGACGAGGCTCCTGCCGCTGCCGAATAAATGTTTCCGAACATCTTTCGGTGAGTTACAATTTTCACGCTAATTATTCGTAAAAATTGAGTCTCATTAATAAGTCCGATTGCCAATCAATAGGAGTACTTGCCAAACTTCATGGTTACAAGGGTGAATATGTATTGGTATCTGACTTTAATTTAGACAATGACATTACAAATTGGGAATCAGTATTCCTCGAAATTGATGGATTATTGGTTCCTTTTTTTATTGATTCTGTTAAGATTACTTCAGACACTTGTGCTTTTATTGCTTTTACCGACATCAACTCGTCCGAACAGGCTAAAGAATTTTTGTCATGCTGGGTTTATCAGTTAAAAACCATTACCAATGTTAAGGAAGAAGACGTTGACCTTACGCTTTTAAGCGGTTATAAGGTGATTGATAAAAAAGCCGGGGTGATTGGAAAAATCGAGCAGGTGCTTGATTATAATCAAAATTTTCTATTCCAGGTTTTACATGGGAAACGCACTATACTGATACCCATCAACGAAGAAATAATAGTTAAAGTTAATCATCAAAAGAAAGAAGTAATTATTGCAGCGCCAGAAGGGTTGCTGGACTTATTTTCTTAATATCTCAATCTCTCCTCTCAATCCAATTTTTATGATCGAGGAAGGAATGGCTTTATTGATATCGTTCTGTCGCCATTTTACAATATAATCAACGCCATCTTTTATTACTTGCGAAATCTCATTAAAAATAGTCGGAGCCGACTGACCACTAATATTGGCAGAAGTAGAAACAATTGGCCGGTTTAGCCTGGCAATTAGTTTCTGGCAGAATTCATCGTTAACCACACGAATGCCTATTGAGCCATCCGCACCAATTAAGTTTTTGGCAAGGTTTATAGCACCGGGATAAATGATGGACATAGGCTTATCGCTAACTTCGATAAGTTGCCATGCTATTTCCGGTACTTCTTTTACATTCCATAGAATTCTGTCGGGATTATCCACCAATACAAGCATACTTTTAGTTTCTTCGCGTTGTTTTAATTGGTATATCTTTTTCACAGCCTCCACGTTGGTAGCATCACATCCTATGCCCCATATAGTATCAGTAGGGTAAAGGATAATGCCACCGCTTTTTAGCACGGTAAGGGCATGATCAATATCATTCTGCATTTGTTATTTGAAAGTTTTAAATATTAAGTTTACTCCGAAAAGTCAATTTTTGAATATTTGCCACTAAGGCACAAAGGCTCCAAGCATCACAAAGATTTAATATCAAGACTATTAATCCTTTGTGTATCTTCGTGTCTTGGTGACTTTGTGGCATAAAAACACTTTTAAGAGTGGATTCAATATTTGATTTTTTAATTCAAGTTTAAATTATTGACCTTCAAAAATACATAATCCAAATGATTTAGGTAAAATCTCTAATTAGGTCTTGATAATTGTATTAAAAAAAAATTACCTTTAATTCATTAATTAACCATCTCGATACAATGAGTTCAATGAGTATTTTTATCATAAGTCATTGACGGATAATTTCTTATATTATAACATTAAAGTACTGTTATTATGAATTACAAAATCACTAACCTTCAAATTTTTACTATTCTATTTTTTGTTATCTTATCTATTTCAGTCTCTGGCCAGAAAGCACCGATGAAATATGGTAAAATTGACAAGGCAGACCTTGAAATGAAAATTTATCCTTCAGATACAAGTGCTGTGGCTGCCATTCTTTGCGATTACGGTTACTTTAATTCAACACAAATTCAGTTTACCCGAATGCTCAGAATCAAAATTCTTAAAAAGGAAGGCACACATTGGGGCGACAAGGTATTTCCAACTTCATCAAAATCGGATATTAAGGGCATTACGTTTAATCTTGAAAATGGAGAGATTGTGGAAAGTAAACTTAAATCCGAGTCCATTTTCAGGGAAAGGGTTACTGAAGATTATCAGCGGATGAGAGTTGCCATGCCTAATGTTAAGGAAGGCTCGGTCATAGACATGATGTTCACTTTTCCGGGTTTGCCCCACGAATGGAGGTTTCAGGAAGAAATTCCGGTACGGTGGAGCGAATTAATTATTGAGCCTTCGCCTTATATTGATTTCCGTAAAAGTTTTTTTGGTTACGAACCCTTAGCAGAAAAATCGGATATGCGATGGGTGGCTAAAGACGTTCCTGCTTTTAAGGAAGAACCTTATATGAATTCGATAGCCAATTATATTACTAAATTCGAAATAGATATTCTTAATATTATTGGCTATAAGGAGTTCACTACTACGTGGGATGCTGTTAACAGTCGCCTGTGTCAAAGTCCATATTTTGGTATGACTTTGACCGGTATGACTATTTATCTGAATAGTACAGTCAAAGAAATTGAAAGTAAATATTCAGTACCTTTAGATAAGCTGCAAGCTGCTTTTGAAGCAGTTAAAAAAGTAAAGTGGAATGAGCGTGAGGCTCTATTTTCGTCAACTAATAGTAGTCTTAGTTATCCGTTCAATAAGAAAATCGGAAATTCGGCTGAAATTAATTTTATACTGGTGCAATTACTAAAAAAGCTTGATTTCGAAGCCTACCCTGTGGCCATGAGCACGCGTGCTAACGGTTTAATTTCCAATGCATCGCCGCCCAGTTTGCACAGGCTTAATTATGTTATTGCGTGTGCCAAAGTGGAAGGGAAAACTTATTTGCTCGACGCTACCGAAGAATTGATTCCATTAGGATTACTTCCCAAACGATGTATTAATGGTAAAGGCCGTATTATTGATGATAAAAAAACCGATTGGGTTGACCTCAATACCAATAAAAAAGATAAAAAGACTATAATTTACGATTTGAAATTGGAACCGGACAATGGGTTAACCGGCAAAATCATGTGTTCAAGACTTGATTATGCAGCCTTCGATTTTCGAAAAAAATATGAAAAATTTAATAGCCAGGACGAATACCTGAAAGATTTTGAGAAACATTATCCCGGGTTAACCGTATTGAACTGTAAAATAACTAATGCAGATAGTATCTATAAACCATTACAGGAAGAATACGAAGTAAAAATAAAGAATAAAGTGAACAGCGCTGGCAACCTGATTTACATCAATCCCATGTTGTACGAACAAACGACTGAAAATCCTTTCAAATTGGAAACCCGTCAATTTCCGGTTGATTTTGCTTATCCTATTGAGGAAACTTACCTGTTTAAACTAGCTTTACCTGATGGTTACCAAATTTCAGAAATGCCTAAATCTTTAATGATTAAATTGCCTGATAATAGCGCGAGTTGTATCTATCAAACCGGAACGATGGGCAATATGGTTCAGGTAACTTACAAGTTGCTCATTAATAAACCGGTATATTTAATTAATGAATATCCTGATTTAAGGGCATTTTTTACCGAGTTAATTAAGAAACAGGCTGAACCTATTGTTTTAAAAAGTAATTAATTTGTCATGAGAAACTTTATCAAAGTATTGATCATTTTCTGCATTATAATACCGGTACGCTTAATGGCTAAGGAAATAAAATACAAAGTGGCCGATATCCCCAAAGAACTTAAAGAAAATGCCCGATCTGTTATCAGGAACGAAGAAATAGTATTTGAATTGTCCTCCATCAGCAGTGCAGTGCAAAAGGTTACTTATGCAATTACAATACTAAATAAAAATGGGATTGACGATGCCTATTTTACTCAATATTATGATAAGTTTACCCATATTTCTGATATTAGAGCCAGGGTGTACGACGAAAATGGTGAACAAATAAAACGGATACCAGCCGATGCAATTATAGATCATAGTGCAATATCAGGCTTCTCAATATATGAGGATAACAGGGTAAAATTTATTGATCCGAAAGTACGCACAATACCGTTTACTGTTGAATATTCTTATGAAATTAGTTACCATGGATTAATGTCATATCCTATCTGGAATCCAACCAATTATAGCATAGCAATAGAAAAGTCTTCATTTAAAGTATTGGTTCCCAAAGACTCAGAACTAAGATATCTTGAAAAGAATGTTCCATCGAAAGTAGTCCTTACGTCAGATGAAAAAAATAAAATTTATTATTGGGAGTTGACCAATTTCAAAGCATTACAACACGAACCATATAGCTATAACCTTAGTGATTATTATCCTACTGTAATTACTGCTCCAACAGATTTTGAAATAAATAATTATAAAGGAAATTTTGCATCATGGGAAAATTTTGGGAATTGGATTTACATATTAAATGAAAATAAAAATAATTTAACTGAAGAAACTAAGAAATTGCTCAATAACCTTACGGCTAACATAGATAATGACTTTAAAAAAATTAAAAAAATCTATGAATATATGCAAGGCAAAACGCGGTATGTAAGCATTCAGATTGGTATAGGGGGTTGGCAACCTTTTGATGCTTCAACAGTTGACCGACTCTCTTATGGTGATTGTAAAGCTTTGACAAACTATATGATGTCTATGCTTCAGGCTGTAGGAATTAAATCATACTATTGCCTGGTAGAGGCGGGTAAATCGTCCCCTGATATGATTAAAGAGTTTCCACATAATCAATTTAACCATGCCTTTTTGTGCGTTCCAATGAAAAATGATACGCTTTGGCTCGAATGCACAAGTCAACGAGTTCCTTGCGGTTATATTGGTGACTTTACCGACGACAGGGATGTTCTTTTAGTTGATAAAGACAACAGTAAAATAGTACATACCAAAGCATATAGCGCCGAGGATAATAAAGAAACCCGGACTTCGAGGGTTAAACTTGATAATACAGGCGGATCAGCTACTGTATTTACTGTCTATAAAGGTACAAGTTATGACAGAATGCTCCAGATATTGTTATTGGACAATACGGACACAAAACGCAAGGTCACTGAAAAAATTAGTTTGCCAAGCTTTCAATTAAAGAATTATGCATTTAAGGAAAATAAACAGATCATTCCTTCTATTGAAGAAACATTGAATCTCAGTTTCGAAAATTATGGGACAATAATGGGATCGAGAATGTTTGTGCCTTTAAACTTCATGAGCAGGTCCGATAATATGCCGGAACGGATCCGCTCAAGAAAAACCGATGTTTACATTAGGCGACCATATACTGAAGTGGATACTGTTATCTATGAATTACCATTCCTGTATAAAATTGAAAGTATCCCAAACCCAATAAACATTAAATCGCAATTTGGCAATTATACTGCCCAGGCTGAGTTAAATTCCAATAAATTGGTTTATATCCGAACCCTGAAAATAAACAAAGGTAAATATCCTCCTGCTGCCTATACTGATTTTCTTGATTTTCTTGAGAAGGTATTGACTGCAGATAATATAAAATGTTCGTTGATAAAGAATTAGTCCTTTAGAGCATTTATAATGCCATCTTTATTTTATGTTTTGCCGGGTTAAATCCTTCCGGAAATTTTGTATTTTCATTGGCAATGGCGCCTTTGAAGTTACAATTTTCCAGGTTGTCTTCAATAAAGACTGTTCCCCTGAGATCGGTATTTTTAAAATTAGAACCACTTAAATCACATTCTTTAAATACAGCATTCTTTAAATTGGCATTGGTAAAATCCGATTGCTTCATGGTGTTTTCTTTGAAATAGCTTTCATTAGCTATTGAATTTTGAAAATTTACCTGATCTGCCTTAAGCTCCTTGAATTTAGCGCCTATTAAATATGACCCGGATAAATCTGCTTTTGATATGTCGGACTCTTTAATGCTAAGACCTTTCATGGTAATGTTTGAAAGGTTTATTTCACTTAAGTTTAATTCCTTAAGTTGTAATTCAGACAAATTGGGCAATGTATTTTTATTCTCTGCCCGCCATTTGTTCCATTCTTCAGCCCCTTTTATAATCATAGAATAATATTTATTTGTAGTTGAATTGGAATTAGCATTGTTATTAGTATGTTTTGTTTCGTTATCAATAGCCTCATTAATCACTTGTGATAAGTCAACTTCTTTTAAAGCACCATCTACACCTTTCAAAGCTTCAGCCATGATTTTATTTAAATCCATGGCTTCCAAAGCAGCGGATGCTCCTTTAATTGCTTCTTTACTAATTTTATCATCATCCATTTGTTCGCCTTTTATATTTTCTTTCATGGCTTCGTTAACAATGGTATTAACATCCACATTATTAATGGCAGCTTTTGCCCCTTTCATTGCTTCCCCTACAATTGCATTCAAATCCATATTTTTAAGGGCACCTTGAATTCCTTTAAGAATTTCCATGGTTTGGTCATTATTCAGATCACTCATTGCTACCTCGATTTCTTTTCTTACTTCATCCGAAATATTCCCCTTTTCATTGATTTCCGAAAGCAAGCGTTTGATATCAACTGTTGCGTCTTTGTTTGATGATGCTTCCTTGTCATTTGTACCCTGTCTGGTCGAATCTTTATACATTGTGGTGTTCTTCAGCGTATCATTGCTGAAATAGGCAGCACTTTCTTTATGATTTTTAAACGCAGGACTATTGTTGCTGAGGTCAGGTTTTGAAAAAACAGCATTTGTTAATCCCGAATTAGGGTAAGAGCTACTTGTAAAAGCGAGACCGATAATTCCTGCACATATAATACAGGAGGCAATGAAACCTTCAATAAAATTTGTCTTCATAGTTGGTTGATTTAATAAGCGTTTAATTCTTTTTAAAAAAGTATTTTTTTTGATGCCAAATGCCATGGCATACGATTCCTGGTTTATCGTTTGATCCTGCATGATAACCAGGGCTTTAGCGTAATTGAGTGAATCGCCGGTGAGCTGAACCGCAATATCATCGCAGCAATTTTCACGCTCGGTGCGGACAACAGAAGATACCCACCAGATTGCAGGATGATAAAAAAGTAATATTTCAATGATTGATTGGATGATGTTGAATGTGTAATCCCTTCGAACAATATGCGCTAACTCATGGGCAATGATACTTTCGATATGTTTCTCCGAAAGTCCGGTCATAGCGCTTATTGGAAGTAATATAACAGGTTTTAAATAGCCAATAGTAACAGGGATTTGCGTTAAGTAAGATTGTAATAGCCCGACAGTGCGTTTGATTTTTAACCTTTCAGAGAAATCCCTGATTTTTTCAATCCAATACTCGTTTACAGGTTTTGTTCTTCTGTATTTCATGCGATTGACATGCACCAGTCCACCGATAAATCTAAGGATAAAATATGATATTCCTAATAGCCAAATAGTTACAAATAAAGGAAAATGTTTTTGCAGGTATGATTTTATAAGTAACCAACGAATATTAAGATTGACTTTTGCGGTTGTATGGGTTGTTAAGACTTTGTTAGCTTTTAGGTTTTCTATAAAATGGTCAACCACAATTTGCGGATTCGAAACAATTACCTGCCTGAGTTCCGATTTTTCAACCGCATAATGATACGACCTGACAAAAGTGATAGAAACCCATACGATAATAAAAACAAGCGCCACAAATGAAATGAGGTACCTTGTGCTTGCTGAAAATTTGCTGAATATCAGCAATATGATCCCCATTCCTAAAGCAACAACTGCTATTTGCCATAACGAATGTAACAGGGCCCATCCGAAAGCTTCAACTATTTCCCGGGGAATGATTTGATAAATCGTCTCCATAATTATTTATTTTTATCGATTTGATCAATTAAGGCTTTTATTTTGTCTAATTCTTCCTTAGTGGCTTTGCTATTTCCGAGTAACTGCATCACCAGGTTTGCCGCCGATCCGCCAAATGCAGAATCAAGAAAAGTATCTAAAAGCTTACCGCGTGTTTCTTCCTTTTTAATCACTGGGGAATAAAGATGACTTTTCCCATTAGGTTCTCTCTTAAGTATTCCCTTTTCAAGCATGTTCTGCATAATTTTTAAAGTTGTAGTGTAACCTACATCTTTTTTATCCATGAGTGTCTCATGAATCTCTTTTACTGTTTGAGGATTTTTTTCCCATAATAAGGTTAGAATCTCAAGTTCAGCAGAAGTGGGCGTTTTTTCGATGTTATCCATAAGTTAAAATTTAATTACGATAATTATCGTACAAATATATACGACAGTTATCGTAATTGCAAATTTTTCTACGAAAAAAATCGTACTAAATTATGTTTTTTAATAATAGTGAGGGTTATATCTTATTTAATAAATTTTTTTGGTTGAGTAAGATTACATTTTGTCGATTATTTTAATCAATTTGTATATTTGATTTTCAATAGAAAACGAATATTACCATCTTTATGGCGATATTATAATTTATTAAATAGTTTATAAAGAATAAGATATCACAAAAGCAAACCAAATTAATTCTATAAGCCAATGATACAAGTAGAAAATGTTAGTAAAGTTTTTAAGATTACAAAAAAACTCAAAAAGGAATTGGATATTCAGCAGGATTCTATCAAAGCCATAGACAATGTTAGCTTTGAATGCAAACCAGGAAGGATATTTTCGTTAATGGGTCCCAATGGGGCAGGTAAAACTACTATTTTACGCATGATAGCCACTATCCTGAAACCCACATCCGGCAATATTACAGTTGCTGGTTTCAATACAATTAAAGAAGATCAGAAGGTGCGACAAAAGATCGGTTTTATAACCGGATCCACCGGATTGTACGAAAGGCTTACCACCAACGAGCTTGTCAAGTATTTTGCCGATCTGTATGGTGTTGAAAAATCGGTTTTTGAAAAACGAAAGGGAGAACTTTACGACATCTTGAATATTACGGGCTTTGCTAATAAAAAGATCGGTCAGTTATCCAGCGGGATGAAACAAAAAGTATCACTTGTGCGAACCATGATCCATGACCCAGAGGTGGTTGTGTTTGATGAGCCTACGTCCGGGCTCGATGTAATAGCAGCCAAAAATATCATTGAGCTTATAAAGCAGTGCAAAAATCAACATAAAACGGTCATTTTTTCATCGCATATTATGAGCGAAGTTGACCTGTTGTGCGATGATCTGGCTATTATCCATAAAGGTTCATTACTGTACAACGGACCTATGGATGATTTCAGAAAACAAATGAAAACCAAAAATTTAACCGAAGAGTTTATTTATCTTGTTGAAACCCACAAAAATTAACTTTAAAAGCACGACCAATGAAAAATATCATCATCATAACCAGGAAAGAAATCACAGACCTGTTAAGGGATAGACGTACATTAATGACCATGATTGTAATTCCTTTACTAATGTTTCCCCTGATTTTTAGTATCATGGGAAAATTTACTTCGACACAAATCAAAAAGGAACAAGAAAAAGCTTTGAATATAGGCATTAACGATAATGGAAATGCAAGCCAGTTTCGACAATTATTCAATAACAGGAAAGATATAAAAATAACGAATTATTCAAAAGCAGTAAAATTCGACACATTAGTTCAATCAGGTAAACTTGATGGGGCCATTTTGATCAGCGATAATTTTGACTCTAATATTGGAACCATGAAAACCGGTCAGATTACATTGCTTTATAAATCGGCAAACTGGGGAGTGAGAGAACGGCTAATGGATATCATGGGTAAATATAAGAATTCGCTCATGGACGAGCGTTTGGCAAAACTGAACCTACAAAGGCCGGCTATCGATCCTGTAGAGATTAAAATACAGGATATTTCCACTCAACGGGAAAAAATTGGCCAAAGCATAGGGGGATTTATTCCATACATTTTTATCATTTTCGGTTTTATAGGATGTATCTATCCTGCCATCGATTTGTTTACCAATGAAAAAGAAAGGGGCACCCTGGAGACTATATTAGTGACACCTGTAAAAAGGTTGGAAATATTGTTCGGAAAAATGATCGTGGTATCTTTGACTGGTTTAGTATCTGCAATATTATCTATTGTTGGTTTATCATTTGGGTTAAAACAATTTTCAAAAGCATTACCACAAGATATTATGGGTACGCTGGTTAATTTTATTGAACCGTCTAATGTGATTATGCTTGTAGCTATGCTTATACCGCTCGTAGTCTTTTTTGCAGGTATTATGACCCTTATCACTACTTATGCAAAATCATATAAAGAGGCCCAAAGCATCGTTTCACCTATGATGATTCTTATTGTTTTACCTGCAATAATGGGATTAATGCCTGGTATGGAGCTAACTGCCCTAACAGCCATCATTCCTATTACCAATATAGCTTTAGCCTCTAAAGAAATTATATCAGGCACCATCAACTACTCATTATACGCAATGGTTTTGGCTTCCTTATTAATCTATGCAGTGATTAGTGTAGCTCTTGCCGTTAAATGGTTTAGCAAAGAAAGTAATATTGTGAAAGCGTGACACCTCTGTGCTTTGGAGGTTGTATTAAAAGTCAATTTTAACTGTCATTCTGAACGAAGTGAAGAATCTATATTTCTGTAATATAGATTCTTCACTATCGCCTGCCTGCGAGGCTGGCTCAATATGACAATGAGAGCGATTAAATGATTTTTTAGCCTTTTTATTTTTACAGGCTGAGCCTGATTTGACAAAGACAGGCTTTGGCACAACTTGTCCCGCTTTTAGCGGGAGCCTAAGCCGAACAAGGGATTAATGGAGACAGTAATTGATGAAGTTGAAAAATTGATCGAGTAATACTTTCTGGTAACAAAAAACCCTATACTTATGTGATTTTTTTGACTATGATGTTACTAATTATGTATATGTGTACACAGATTGTTTTTTTTATCTTTAAAAGTAACATCATGACAAATGACAAATAATACGCTAAAAGAGCACTTCTTAAATGTTTTCGAAGAAAACATCGGGATAATATTAAAGATTTCCAGCGCCTTTACTAAGACGTCTCAAGACAGAGAAGACTTGATCAATGATATTGTTTTTGAACTTTGGAAATCATTTGAAAGGTTTAAAGGTAATGCCAAAATTTCTACATGGATTTACAGGGTAGCCTTAAATACCTCTATGAATTATAAACGCAAAAAAAAGCATGATTCATTGATTTTTTTCAGTGATTTAAAACATGCTGATAACCTTAATTGGCTAATAGAGCAGGATTACTCATCTGAATCAGAGATATTATATCAATGTATAGATGAATTAAACGAAATTAATAAAGCTCTGATCCTACTATATCTCGACGGCAATTCTCATGAAGAAATATCAGAAATTACAGGTATTTCAAAAACAAATGTAGGGACACGAATTAGCCGGATTAAAGAACAAATCAAAAATTTAGCAATTTCAAAAATTTAAAACTATGGAACTAACAGTATTACAAAATATTTGGGAACAGTACGATAAGAAAATATCCGAAAATACCCGTTTAAATAAAGAAATACTAAGAAGAATGCTCCTATCCAAACCAGAAAAAAGATTGAATTGGATTAAAATTAAAACAGTAATTGATTTAATCCTTCCGTTTATTTTGATTCCATTTATAATGGTGCCTAATTCTCATTTTCGTGACACTTTCGACTTTTATATCGGATTAGGTTTGTTCGTTAGCTTTGCATCCATTGCTTATATTTGGACCATTAAGTATCATATTATGATTGGTAAAATAAATTTTTCAGATCCTGTTTTATCAACCAAAAAGAAAATTAAAGAACTTGAGAAGTACAAAAGAAAAACTACCAGGTTAAGATATATTTTTGCTCCGTTTGCAATCATAGGCATTTTTCTGGTTGCTAATATTCATAATTTTTCCCCTAAGGGTACTTTTTCTTATTTGTTTCTTTTTTTGGTAGTAATTGTTATGATTTTTTCAATTTACTATACATTTAAGTATTCAATTTCTGAACGATTTAGAAAATTAAATTTAGAGATTGAAGAAATTGAACAATTAGAAAAGGATTAATAACATTGTAAATCATGCAAAACGATTTAAGTAACAAATTCGGGCCATGTGGATTACTCTGTGAAAAGTGTTTTGCTTTTCAAAATGGGACGATCAGGCATCATGCGCAGCAACTTAAGGACTGTCTTGGTAATTTTGATAATTATGCCAAACGATTTACAACTTTGTTAAATGAGCCCATTTTTGAAAAATATCCGGATTTTAAGGAATTATTGAATTATTTCTCATCAGGTCATTGTCAGGGGTGCAGAAAACAAGAGTGCCATCTATTCAAGGATTGCAATGTAAAACAGTGTTACAAAGTTCAAAAGGTAGAATATTGTTATCAGTGTAGTCAGTTCCCTTGTGATAACACGGGCTTTGATGAAAATTTAAAATTACGATGGCTTAAAATAAATGATAGAATACGAGAGGTAGGTTTAGAAAGCTATTACAATGAAATAAAGGATAAACCAAGATATTAAAATAACAACCTTCTTATTTTTGTGTCGCATTTTGCGATGTCAGTGTGGAATAGTCAATTAACCTAATGTCCTTAAAATAATACTTCAAGATATCGTCGCATTTGTAGCCTATTTTTGCCATTTGCATTGCCCCATCCTGGCATAAGCCCACACCATGCCCAAAACCACGGCCATTAATAATGATTTCTTTTGAAGTAGCAACTACTGAGAAGAAGGTTGATTTTAACTTATAGTCATTTCGAATTTGCTTTACAGGAACCGAATCTTTTCCCACTTTATAATATTGTTTTCGGTTAATCTGCATGAAATCAAAGTCGCCAGGTGAGATTCCTGCTGTAAACTTAAATCCATGACTTTTCAGGTATGTTTTCCATTGGACAAGGGGTATGGTTTTGGTCCATCGTGCCGATGAAGAGTTTTGACAAAAAGGGTCTTTCACGGGTAATAAATAATCCTGATCGGTTAACCATGCATTAGCAGCCGACTCTGTTTCACCTCCACAATTAGCATGAAAAGCCGCGGTAATAAGCGATGAATCCATAGAAATGATGACCAATCCTGAGGTGGCTTTGGTGGCATTGACGATTACCGGGTTTCGGACAGCCCTTCCCCTGTATGCTTGGCAATGAACGCCATCGCACAATTGAAATCCTTCGGTTTTGTGTTTATTAATATTTGAATAAAGAAATGTTCGGACAAGAATGGATTGGGCTTTATAGAATTCGGGTTCCGCGTTAGGTCCAGCCTCCGCATCCACAACGCCTGCTATATAATTACTTTGCTGTACCTCGTTAATCAATAAAACTCTTTCGAAGGCGACTGAAACTAAAAGGTTATCATTATATTGACGCGGTTCTTTGTTAGGATTGACAGGGTTGAGGCGGATTACGGCATTGGTATCGACAGCTTCAAACCTGATATTAGCAAAATTACCGATGGGTTGCCGCGAATTTCGAAGTAAAAGCCGATGGTCAAACATCGAAATGTACATGGCATCTTTCTCTGATTGGTTCATGATAAAGCTGCTATCACCAAATACCCTGTATGTCCCTTTTAAAGCGCTCACCACAACGCCCTTAACTGGCGTTTCGTTAAAAAGGCTAATGCATACCGACTGTGCATGCGCATGGTGATTTATTAAGCATAATGATAAATATATTAAGGTGTATTTTAGAGTGCTCATAAATTAACCATTAACATATTGACGCATTGTTACATTTGTAAATATTTCACCATCAGCTCTGCTACCCGCTTCGAAGCCCCCGTACCCCCACATTTCTCGCGTAATTCTGCGTATTTGGTGAGCATCTGTTCACGGTATTTACGATCATTTAAGATACGGGCAAGCTCGCTGGAAATATCACGCTCAAGGTTATACTGAAGAAGCTCTTTTACCACTTCCTCATCCATGATAATATTGACCAGGGAAAAGTATTTGGTTGGGACAAAAGGTCTGACCAGAATAAAGGTAGCCGGGTTGATTCGGTAACAGACTACTTGTGGAACATTGAATAAGGCAGTTTCGAGTGTGGCAGTGCCAGAGGCTACCACAGCCGCATTAGCATGAAAGAGCAATTCGTAAGTCTGGTTAATAATGAGTACAGCCTTATCATTTACCATGTTTTCCCGGTAAAAATGTTCCTCAAATGAAGCTGCACCTGCAATTACAAACTGGTATCCTTCAAACTTGTCTATTATACGAGTCATGATGGGCAATAGACGAAGAACTTCCTGCTTCCTGCTGCCAGGTAACAGCGCAATTATGGGCTTTTCGGATAATTTATTTCGTGAAATAAACTCTTCGCGGCTACAGAGTGTTTGCTTACGTTCTTCAATCGCATCTATTAATGGGTTTCCTTCATAATCAACATCGTACTGATGCCGTTTGGCATAAAAATCTTTTTCGAACGGAAAAATTACAAACATCCGATCCACCAATTGTTTGATTTTTTTGACGCGCGACTCTTGCCATACCCATACCTTAGGCGATATGTAGTAAAATACCCTTAACCCGTTTTCTTTGGCAAATTTGGCAACCCGTGAATTAAATCCCCAATAATCAATTAAAATAAGAACATCGGGCTGATATTCCTGAATATCCTGAAGACAGAACTTATAATTATTTGCTATGGTCCGTGCATGAGCCATTACCTCGAACAGCCCCATATAAGCGGTATCGCGGTAATGCCTTACAAGTACGCCCCCTTCAGTTTGCATAAGATCGCCACCCCAGCATCGAACAGATATTTCAGGGTCTTCTTTTTTCAAAGCCCTGATCAGATTAGAGCCATGAAGATCGCCTGACGCTTCACCGGCAATAATATAGTATTTCATCTTTTGCAGATAAAAATAGGGACTTGTTTGTCCCTATTTTTGTTTTATCCTTAGTTATAAGTTTCCTTTTACTTTTGCCCGGGTGATATATTTTTCAATTTGTTGCCCCTGGGAAGTACGGTAAAATTCTTTTTGTATGCGTTGATAAACCTCCAAAGCTTTTTTATAATCACCTTTTTCTTCAAGCAAAATACCGGCCCGCATCAAATACAAGGGAGTGGTAAGATCGTTACTTACTTTATTGGCGGCCCTTTCGTAATATTTTATTGCCTCGTCCGTATTGCCAAGTTCAGCATAGCAATCGCCTATGGAACCCTTAGCAATATTGGATACTATCTTATCTTTTGAATCGAATTTTTTTAAGTAATCAATAGCTTCAGTGTATTTGCCAAGGTTTTTGTAACAAATACCTGCATAATATTGCGCCAGGTTTGAAGCATCTGTTAAACCGTATTCGTCAATGATATCGAGAAATCCGGGATAGTTACCGTCGCCCTTAAGCGCAAGGTTGAAAGAGTCTTTTTCAAAATATTGCTCTGCAACAAACATTTGTTTTTGGGCTTTCTCTTCCTTTGGTTTCAGGTAAAAACGGTTGAATGCCAGGTAAATAACTACAGCAGCTATAATAGCACCGGCAATAATGGATAAACTTTTTTGGTTGTCCTCAATGTATCGTTCGGATCTTGATAAGGCGCTTTCAATCCCTTCTAATTTATCTTCTACAGCTTTTTTCTTTACTTTAGCCATTGATTAATCATTTTAAATAGAACGCAAATGTAATTGTTTTAAAAAATATCTGAAACAATTGTTAATTTTTTTTGCCATAAACATCAGCGAGCTTTTCTATCTTTGCATAAGCCCTATAAACTATGCATACTTATCTCAAAAAACTTACACTCCTGAATTTTAAGAACTACGAAGATGCTTCGTTAGATTTCTGTTCTAAAATCAATTGTTTGGTTGGGAATAATGGTATAGGCAAGACTAATATCCTGGATTCCATTTATTACCTGTCGTTATGTAAAAGTTTTTTTACCAATATTGATATTCAGAATATCAGGCATGGTCAGGACTTTTTTGTGATCCAGGGAGAATATCTTCATGAAGAAAAAACAGAAAATGTATATTGTGGGGTTAAATCAGGGCATAAAAAGGTATTCCGTAGAAACGGCAAAGAGTATGAACGGCTCTCCGATCATATAGGATTACTTCCTGTAGTTATTATTTCTCCGGCTGACAGCAACTTAATCGTCGAAGGCAGTGAAGAGCGCCGCAAATTCATGGATTCTGTGCTTGCCCAGTTCGACCATCAATACCTCGACGACCTTATGCGTTACAACCGATCGCTTACCCAGCGCAACCTGATGTTGAAAGATTTTGCCCAAAAAAACAGGTTCGATCCCGACATGCTCGAGACGTGGAATGAGCAATTAATTACAACTGGTATTAAAATCTTCGAAAAGCGGCGTTTTTTTGTGAACGATCTGATACCGGTTTTCCAGCAGTATTACGAATTCATATCGGGCGGCAAAGAAAAAGTGCAGCTTGCTTACGAATCGCAGCTGATTGATAACGATTTTTCGGAACTGCTCCTCAACTCGATTGACAAAGACCGGAAGGTGCTTTTCACCACGGCAGGTATTCATAAAGATGATTTGGTACTGAAACTTGACGATTATGCCATTAAACGTGAGGGGTCGCAGGGACAACAGAAAACCTTCCTGGTTGCCCTAAAACTTGCCCAGTTCGATTATATCAAGGAACATTCAGGAATTTTTCCATTGCTGTTGCTCGACGATATTTTTGATAAATTTGATACGGACAGGGTAAATACCATTATCAATCTTGTGGCCAGGCCCAATTTCGGGCAAATTTTCATTACCGATACCAATGCCGAATTAATGGGCAATATTTTACAACAGATAAACGAAGAATACAAGTTGTACCGTATTACTGAGCATGGGATTGATGAGGTTGTGAGATAATATGCCAGCCTGCCAGCAGTCGGGACAATTGCGCCAGAGTTAAGGTGTTAATCCCGTATTAAAGGACAAGTTATAAGAATAAATTAGTAACCAGTTTTAACTTTCACCCATTACCCCCTCATTTCCAAAAATCGTATCTTTTTTCTTGATTATTAACAGGATTATCGTAAATTTAATACAGTAATGCATTTGCAAACCAACCTTTGTTAAAACTACCCAACCGAAAATATGCATTTCGTATGTTTTTGAGTTATTCCGGGGGCATGCAGATTAATTTATTGGGCTAATAATATCTTCAAAACATAAAAAAGTCAGGCTCCGTTTACTTTTTAGGTATATAAAACAGGACAACAACAAATAAATTGAGTATTAATCGATAATTTAACGAAAATGAAAACAAAACTTTGTATTTTCCCATTCATGGTAATGGGGTTTGTATTAATTCTTACCAATAGTTGTAAGAAAGATAACAATAACGACAACACGACACAAAATAGTGGGATAATTTTTAATTCTAAGTTAACTTATGGAACAGTAACCGACATTAGCGGTAATGTTTATAAAACCATAACTATTGGAACTCAAACATGGATGGCAGAGAACCTGAAAGTAACCCGCTACCGCAATGGCGACTCTATACCCAAAATTTCTGATGGCACTGCATGGAGTAATCTTACAACAGGGGCTTATTGTGATTATAGAAATATCGTAAGCAATGGGACAACTTATGGGAAGCTTTACAACTGGTATTCAATTATGGACTCACGTAATATATGTCCTACAGGCTGGCATATACCCAACGATACCGAATGGGAAAAGCTTTATGCTTACCTTGGAGGTTATGAGCAGACCACTAGCGATAAGTTGAGAGAAACAGGCATAACTCATTGGGCTTATATAAATGATGGAGCTACCAACGCAAGCGGTTTTACCGCCCTTCCGGGAGGCATGCGTGACTACGGTGGCATATTCACCGATATTGGTCAGACCTGTTTTTTGTGGTCATCTACACCGGCTGGCGATTATTATAATCTTGATGCCGATTATTATTATCTCGACAGTGGTGCGAACTCTGGCGGTGGCAGTAAAAAAAATGGGTTGTCAGTTCGTTGCCTGAAGGATTAGACTGCTTGGCTAAGCATTGCTAACCAACGGTTGTTGAATATGCCAAACCGATGTCGTTATAAACATGTTAGCGGCATGCCAAGGGATTATTCCGTAGTTGATTAGCAATAAAAAAAAGAGTATCTTTGAGTGATTTTAAGGATATTCATGAAAAGTCAACGGATTTATATAGATACCTCTGTGCTTGGTGGATACTTTGATGCTGAATTTGAAGAACCAACAAAGGAATTATTTGAAAAAGTTAGACATGGCGATTATAAGATTGTAATATCCGATTTAACAGAAAGTGAATTACTTAAAGCACCAGAAAAAGTTAAGACTTTGCTTAATGATTTAAATATTGAATATGAAATTGTTTCATTGACTGATGATTCGATTGCCTTAGCGGATGAATATGTAAAAGAAAACGTGGTTGGACAAACAAGTCGTAATGATTGTTTGCATATTGCAATAGCTACCTTAGCACGATTAGATTTATTAGTAAGCTGGAACTTTAGACATATAGTAAACATTAAACGAATTCGTGGATATAACGGGATAAACATAAAAAATGGTTATCCCTCATTGGAGATTCGTTCACCTAAGGAAGTGATAGATTATGAAGACTAAAAAAGATTTTGACTGCGTAAAAATGATGCGGGATATTCGCGATAAAATAAGCTTGGAAATTGCCAACATGACTACTGAGCAGCTTAAAGAATATTTCCGCAAACGCAGAGAAGAATTTGAAATAAAATATGGCCAGCCGGTAACACACGCTTAAAGTAATTGGGGTTTAGCTTCGCTTCCTTCCGGTTCAGTGGGAGTCTAAAGGCTTTAGCACTATTTAAGTTTTGTGGTGGAGGTATAGTTTTGCACTTCGAAATCCCCTAAGGCTTCTACCGCCAGTCGTTTATGGCACGTTAAAACCAAAAAAAAGAATCATGAAAACACTTATACTTGTTATTATATCTACATCTTTATTGCTTGATTCGCAATTATATGTGAAAAATAAAATGTATAATTCGTTGGCACAGACTGATTCTATTAAATTTAAAAATATAACTATAATACAATATCAGCCAAGTTTCAAGAATTTTTTAGGAAGTGATAAAGATTATAGAAAGTGTGAAATTACCTCATATGACTTGGCCTTGATAGATTCTTTATTTAATATATGCATAAATAATTATAACCGACAACAAGAACAGGCTTTTAGCGATTTTAAAAGGAAAAATCCAGGTACTGTATTGACTAAGAATGATTTTGTTATTAAAGACTTTAAGTACCATAAAAGACAATACATACCCTATATAAATTCTAAAGGAGAAAAAATAGTCTGGATTAACTGCTTTTGCTCAGTTGACCGTAATAGTGATGACTGGAAAAACGAGCTAATATTTGTTCTCGATGGGGGCAATTGCTATTTTAATCTTAAGATAAATTTGAACACTAAGAAATCCTTTGACTTGATTGTAAATGGAGATGCGTAAACTGTAACCAGTAACTGGTGACCAGCAGCTACCAAAAAACACATCTTTTTTCTTGATTATTAACAGGATAATTGTAAATTTGGTATAAGCAATGCATTTGCTAATCAACGTTGTTAAAAATGTCAAACCGAAAATATTTATTTGTTATATTTTTTAGTTATTCTGGTGGTTTTGGAATGGAGAAAGAGGTTTGCTATAATATTTATAACGACAAGTGTCATTGTAAACATGTTAATTTATGAATTGCAAAAAACAAACAATCGATAATTAACAAATAGACCATGAAACTAGAAAAAATTTTAGAACATTTAAATGCTTTTGAGAAAAATTCCTTTCTGAAAATCATTGACGGTATTCTCACTAACAATCCCAAAAATATTACTGAGGTAGAAAAAATTTTGACGGACAAAAGCAGAGATTTGAAAAATATGGACAACATTAATGTTGCTAAAGTTTTCAACCTTGTGCAAGATGAGTTTGCAGAGTATGTGAAAGATGAATTTATAAATTCCACAACTCAATTTGACATTTTAACTGACTTAATTTCCAGAGATGGAAAGTGCATTGTAAAACAAGATTGGTTTGCTCGACTTTATGAAAAAGAATTAGCCGACTTTGATAATAAACTTAAGGCATTTCAAAATTTTATTCAGGATGAAAAATCGGAAATTGACGAACTTCGGCGGAGAGATTACAATATATATCGCTCATGTGTACATACCGCATACTATAATGATGATAATAACAATCAGGATAAAAAAATAACCAGTGACGAGCAAACAATTCTAGTGACACTTTCTAATCAACTCGGACTCTCACAGGAGGAAGTAAAACTAATTAACTATTTAATAATTCCAATTACGAAATTTGATATAGATACAGTTATTAATGATCTAAAAGCGATTGGCGTTATTTTCTTTTCTAAAAAAACAAATACCATTTATGTTGCAGATGAAATTGTCCGAATTTTAAGAAAAACAAGAGGAAAAGAAATTGGTGACAAATTCTTTAGAAGAGTTCTTCTTTTGCTTCGCGAACCTCAGATTAACATAATTTGCAAAAAACATAACATTGATTGGCGACTTCCTCTTGACCAGAAAATAAAATACATTATTAATGCAGGAATTTCATTCACTGACCTACTAATTAATGACATCCAAAAAGAAAATTCAACGCTGCCAGAAAAAAAACATCTTATCAATGATTTCTGCGATAAGGATTTAAATATTTCACCTCCATTAAAAGGGGTTACTGTTGAAGAAAAAATTGCCAATCTTATTAAATACTTTGATGATATTGAACAAGATGAAAAAATTGGAATTTCAATTGATGGTTATGACAAACTTCTAATGGAGTTAGATGAAATACTTCCTCAGTTAAATCAGTTATTGAAAACTGAATTAGAATTACAAGATGAAAAGGTTTTAAACAGTCAATTTTTGCTTGGTTACAATATTAAGCCCAGGGATATACTTGAAATGATTCCATCAAAAGACCTTAATACATTTGTTACTTCCAAACAAATCAAATCACGAGGTGATCTAATTCTTAATATTCTTGACTCATACAAGGATGCTGCAAATTTATATCTTGAAAATTATGAAAACATTGGTTTCCGTAATTTAGCCGCTTTAAAAGAAAATGGAATTATCATAAAGGAAAGCGACCTTGGAATAAAATTCGAGGAAATGACAAAAACGATTTTCACTAAACTTGGTTTTAATGTGGACGAAGCACTCCGAAAAAAGCTAAATACCGACAAAGACAAAATAGATATTGTTATAAATCTCGGCAACAATGACCTGATTTTGGTAGAATGCAAAACATCAAAAGATAGTGGATATAATAAATTTAGTTCCGTTTCAAGACAATTAAAAGCTTACTCCAAATTAGCAAATATTAATAACTTCAAAGTCATAAAATCTTTACTTGTTACTCCTGACTTTTCTGCGGATTTTATTAAAGATTGTGGATTGGAATATGAGTTAAATTTATCACTAATAACGGCATCTACACTTAATAATATTTTAACCGGATTTAAAAAATCTAAACATAAACAATTTCCACACAATCTTCTTATGAGAGATGTGCTAATACAAGAGGACAGAATATTGGCCGCAATGGAAAAATAAGAAGCAACTCAGAACTCCGTTACGATACAAATTACCGAACGCTTACAGGTCTCTCGCTAAGCGAAGATTGAGTCACGAAGCTGCTCGGCGAATGTCTCTGACTTCGCCGGACTAAATACCGTTCTATGAACGGTTGCATACAATACCGTTTTTACTACTACCAATAAAACGTGTTTAAGTTAAAAATTCTAAATGGAGGTATATTGGGCAGTCAGGAGACTGCTATTTAAAACAGCGAAGTCGGAGACATTCGCTGAGCAGCTTCGGACATTTCGGTTAGCTAGAGTTTTTAAAAATCGAAAGATAAACTCCGTTTTGAAGCAGTGATCCGCCGACGGTAGTATAATTCAAATCAAATCCCCGGAATCAATGGTGGTTTTGCCCTTTTATTTTTTCCGGCTATTTTTTGCAGTTCATCCGATTCTATAAATATCTTTTCCTTGGGGAATTCAATTACTTGAATCATTGCCCAGGCTACATCCCAGGAATATATACCTTTATATTTGGCAAGGGAGCCGATCATGAAAATCCTTAATATCGTATTCAGCGCTTTGGCTATTTTTTCACCTATCCTGAATTCGCCCCGGTTGCCAATCAGGAAGGAAGGCCGAACAAATTTCAGATTGCCGTGATAAGCGGCCTGCACCTGTTGTTCCATCTCACCTTTGGTTCGCAGGTAAAAATTTGGGGAGTTAGCGTTAGCGCCAACAGAAGAAATAACAATTAAATGAGGCACTTTAAGTGCCTCAGCTATGGTTGCGATTTTTACAGGTATGTCAATATCCACTTTTTTAAAGGCTTCCTGGGAACCTGCAGCTTTAATGGTTGTTCCTATGCAGCAAAAGAAAACGTCTGCTGCAAGTTGTTTCCAATAGTCGTCGAGTTTGGCAAAATCATTGACAATAATTTGCTCTAGCTTAGGGTGGGAGAGAGGTAAGGCCCTGCGAACCACGGCTTTTACATTTAGATACCGAGCGTTTTCTAATAATTCAAAAACCAGTTCTTTACCTACTAGTCCTGTGGCTCCGAATACAATAGCTGTTTGGTTCATGGTTGTTTTTGTTTAACATTGATTGGCAAAGGTACATAATGTGAAAGGTTATTTGGTTTTGTAGATAATGAATCGATGTTGGTTTATTGTGCAGATGATGAATATCGAATACGTCTGTCTGGCGGAAGGCAGGGATTAACAATTTTAAATGCTGATTATAAATTTCAAAAATCATAAATCGGTGTTCCTTGTTCGTTATTCAAAAAAACTTGAGTTTATATACAAACGATAATTATTTGGAAACTTTGGCTCAAATAGTTTAAATCTCCAGCAGCGCCTTTTCGGGTTCCTGGCCGTCAAATAATAATTTCACCGGATCTTCGATGAATTGTTTTACGTGCACAAGGAAACTCACCGAATCCTTACCATCAATAATACGGTGGTCGTACGACAAGGCTACATACATCATAGGTCGGATTTCTACTTTGCCGGCAATGGCCACAGGCCGCTCAACAATATTATGCATACCCAGGATAGCCGACTGCGGTGGGTTAATGATTGGTGTTGAGAGCAATGATCCAAACACTCCGCCATTGGTAATGGTAAACGTACCTCCTGTCATCTCATCCATGCTGATTCTGCCAGACCTTGCTTTGTTTGCCACTGCGGCTATGCCCTGCTCGATATCGGCCATAGATAGTGTCTCCACATTTCGAAGTACGGGGGCCATCAGCCCTTTATCGGTTTGCACAGCAATGGCTATGTCGTAATAACCAGGGGTAACTATGTCGTCGCCGTCAATCATGGAGTTCACGTTGGGGTGAAGCTTTAATGCCTCAACCACGGCCTTGGCAAAGAACGACATATATCCGATTTTAATACCGTGTTTTGCTTCAAACTGTTGCTGGTACTTTTTACGTATCTCTATTACTGCGCTCATGTCAACCTCATTGAAGGTAGTGAGCATGGCAGTTTGGTTTTTCACAGCTACAAGTCGTTCACTTAGCTTTTTACGCAGAGGCGTCATTTTTTTTCGTTCTTCCTCTCGGTGATTTGCGGTTGTTTTAACTGATGGCTGATGATTGCGCAATTTCAACACTTCTTCAACCTCTTTTTTGCCAATGCGTTTCAATCCCTGAATGACATCCTCAGTGGTAAGCTTTTCTTCTTCCATCATTTTTTGTGCAACCGGGGAGACCTTTATGGTTACTGGTTGCTGGTTACTGGTTGCCGGTTGCAGTTTATCGCTGACTGCTGATTGCCGACTGCTGACTGCTGATTGCTGATTACCGACTGCCGACTGCTCAATGCCCGCAGGCTTTGCAACTGACGTATCAATAGTACAAGCCACAGCTCCTATTTTTACAGTTTCTCCTACCTGAACCCTAAATTTTATTTGACCGCTATCAGGAGCGATAAGTGGCAATGTGGCTTTGTCCGATTCAATTTCAGCTACTTCCTGGTCTTTTTCCACGTAATCGCCATCGTTAACTAGCCAGGAGGCTAACTGAGCCTCTGTAATTGATTCTCCCGGGCTGGGGATTTTGATTTCAAGTATCATCGTTCATTTCTATTTATTATTATTGGCACATTGGCATATTAGTAAATTGGCATATTGCCCCGTCACTTTGTCACCTCGTTACTTTTTTTTACCTCCATTACCAGTTCTCCGGTGTTAAACTCGTCACATTGCATACCACAATATCCGGCTAATCGTTCGCAGGTACATGTGTAAAAGATTTTATCGAGTATTTTTTTCTGTCGTTTTTTATGAAGCTCAACCAGGCCAACAGCAGGACTTCCACTCGCAGGATTGCAAACAGGAAAAAAATCAGCGCCTTTATAGGTTTGATGGATAAATGACCATGCCCCCATATTTTCAGGTTCCTCTTGCGCCCATATCCAACGATTGGCATTTTTATACTTTCTAATAATCTGTGTTAATTGCTCTGCAGGAAACGGATAAAGTTGCTCCAACCGAATAATGGCAATATCATTGGCATTCAAGTCAGCTCTGTGTTCGATTAATTCGTAATAAAGCTTACCATAGCAGCAAACCACTTGTTTAACATCTTTGGGGTTCACCTGGGCATCGTCTATAATCTCCATGAAATGGCCATTGGAGAGGTCTTCAATCGTTGATGTACATTTGGGATGCCGCAACAAGCTTTTAGGCGTAAATATTATCAATGGAGTCCTGAAGTCTCGTTTTATCTGTCGTCTAAGCAAATGAAACAAATTGGCTGGAGTTGTGGGGACAATTATTTGCAAATTGTTATTAGCGCTGAGTTCAAGGAACCGTTCAATGCGTCCGCTTGAATGTTCGGGTCCCTGGCCTTCATAGCCATGTGGCAGGTAAAGCACGAGGCCATTCATCAATCCCCATTTTTCTTCTGCTGAACTAATATACTGGTCAACAACTACCTGTGCTAAGTTATGAAAATCACCAAACTGGGCTTCCCAAATGGTAAGTCCTTGCGGCAGTACCAGGGAATATCCGTACTCAAAGCCCAGCACACTATATTCGTTGAGCGGTGAGTTATATATATGGAACGATGTTTTTTTATCTGCTATAGTTTTGAGTGGAAAGTATTTCTCATCCGAATTTTCCACAACAAATGCTGCATGGCGGTGTGCAAAGGTACCTCGCTCCGTATCTTGTCCGCTAAGCCGCACAGGGTGACCTTCAGTCAGCAGGGTAGCATAAGCCAGAAGCTCACCAAGCGCCCAGTCGAGGCGATTGTTAATGACCATTTCTTTGCGGTCGTTAACAATCTTATGGATTTTGTCAATAAACTTTTTATCAGAAGGAAGATAATTGATCTGATCAGCCAGTTTTAAAAGCAAATCTTTATCTACACCTGTGTTGACCCATTTGAAAACATCATCATTATTGGCCTGATGAAAGCCTTTCCAGTCTTTTTTTAAGAACTTGTGAATTTTAATTTTTAAATTTTGTTTCGATAGTTCAAACCTTTGATCCAGTGTGCCTTCAAAATTTTTTTCAAGTTGTTTTGGTTGGTCAGGAGTGAAAATACCCTGTTCTACAAGTTTGGCACTATATATATCGCGTGGATTAGGGTGCTGGCTGATAGCTTTGTAAAGCACAGGTTGTGTAAACCGTGGTTCATCCCCTTCGTTATGTCCGTATTTCCGGTAGCATAGAATATCGATAAATACATCGAGATGGAACGTTTGTCTAAATTCCATGGCCATTTTAACGGTATAAATAAGCGCTTCAACGTCATCGCCGTTCACATGGAAAACAGGAGACAGGGTTACTTTTGCAACATCAGTGCAATAGGTGCTCGAGCGTGCCTCGAGGTAATTGGTTGTGAATCCTATCTGGTTGTTTATAACGATATGAATGGTACCGCCGGTTTTATATCCATAGAGTTGCGACATTTGAATGGTTTCGTAAACTACTCCCTGGCCGGCTATGGCAGCATCACCATGGATAAGGATGGTAGCCAACTTGTTATTATCCTGGTCATAATCTTTACGAATTTTGGCATACGCAATACCCTGAGCTACAGGGCCTACTGCTTCCAGGTGAGAGGGGTTAGGCACAAGGTTTAGTTGTATATTTTTGTCTTTTTTAGTACTAATAACACCATTATAGCCTAAATGATATTTTACATCTCCAAGAGCAATCTCATCGTCGTAATTAGTACCTGCAAACTCACGAAAGATATCTTCGTAGGGTTTTTTCAGAATGTTGGCAAGCACATTAAGCCTTCCGCGGTGCGACATTCCTATGACGAATTCTTCAATACCTAGTTCTGACCCTTTTTCAATCACTGCATCGAGCGCCGGAATCATAGTTTCAGCACCCTCGAGAGAAAAACGTTTCTGACCTACAAATTTTTTATGGATAAATTGCTCGAAACCGACCGCAGCTATTAGTTGATCATAAAAGTGCTTCTTAGCATCAGTGGTAAAAACGAGCGCACTCTTGTTATTCTCAATATTGTCTTTTAACCATTTCAGTACTTTGGGCTCGCGGATGTAAAGATATTCCGCCCCAATGCTTTGACAATACGTTTGCTTTAGAAAATCAATAATATCACTTAGTTTGGCAGGACCAATTCCTATCTCTTTACCGGAATGAAAAATAGTGTCAAGATCAGCTTCCGATAGCCCGAAGTTCTCAATATCGAGAGTAGGGGAATATTTGCGGCGGGCACGGACCGGGTTGGTTTTGGTAAAAAGGTGTCCTCTTCTGCGGTAGCCTTCAATGAGGTTTAAAACTTTTAATTCTTTATCGAAGACAAGAGATGAGGTTTCCGAACCTGGAGATAGTTCACTGGCAAGGGCAAATTCAAAACCTTTAAAAAAAATACGCCAGCTTTCGTCGAGAGTCTCTGGATTTTGGAGGTATCGCCGGTATAGTTCTTCGATCGATTTAATATCGCTATTTCCCAGAAATGAAAATAATTCCATAAGTTTGGTAAAACACTATGATAAAGGTACAAAAAACAACAACATATTAATAATTACTATATATTGAGACAACTGGCGAAAGCTTTTGTTTAGCTTTTATTTCAGCGAACTATAAACAATTGGGTTAGGTACTTGTTTAAATATTTTAGATATATTGATTATTAAGTATTTATTATCTTTGTTGAAGGATAAGGCATTTATGTTAAATATATAAATTAGAGTGATAATTCAGGTAGGTGGGTTTTAGACTACTATACTATAGGAAAAATCTGACGGGACAATAGCGCTATATATCTTACAGTCTTCAGCCTACAGTCTAAATTTACCTGAGAAGTTACAAATTTGAAACCAGTCAATCTATGAAAGTCGCCGTTTTTAGCAGTAAATCGTACGATAAAGAATATTTGGAAAGGGCCAATGTTGAAAAACATCATGAGTTGGTTTATTTTGATACACCTTTAAAAGAAAAGACAATAAGATTGGCCGACCATTTTGATGCAGTTTGTGTATTTGTGAACGATGTTTTAAACACGGTGGTAATAGAACAATTGGCTAAATTTCACATTAGAGTGATTGCGCTACGTTGTGCAGGTTTTAACAATGTTAATATTGACACTGCCCATAAAAATAATATCAAGGTTTTGAGGGTTCCTGCCTATTCCCCTCATGCTGTTGCCGAACATGCAGTTGCATTGATTCTTACCTTAGATCGTAAAACGCACAAGGCATACAACCGTGTAAGAGAGGGTAATTTTTCTCTTGAAAGGCTAAGTGGTTTCGAACTTTATGGTAAAACAGTGGGAGTAATCGGAACGGGTAGGATAGGGGCTGTATTTGCCAGTATCATGAAGGGGTTTGGCTGTACAGTCATAGCGTTTGACAAAAAAACCGATCAATCGCTCATAGATGCAGGTATTATTTATCATACTCTTGATGAGGTATTCAAGATGTCCGATATTATATCATTACACTGTCCTTTAACGCCTGAAACCCATCAAATCATTAATAAAAACTCGATCGGACTTATGAAAAACGGGGTTATGATTATCAATACAAGCAGGGGTAAGCTTATAGATACCGAGGCGGCAATAGAGGCCCTGAAAAGCGGGGTTATAGGGTATCTTGGAATTGATGTTTATGAGCAAGAAGAAAAGTTGTTTTATAAAGACCTTTCAGAAATCATTATCACAGATGATAAAATATCCCGTCTCATGACATTTCCTAATGTCCTCATTACATCACACCAGGCATTCTTTACCGATAATGCATTAACCCAAATTGCCAATACTACCATTCAAAATTTAACAGATTTTGAAAAAGGCGCTGTGAATGCTCAGAATGAGGTTACCCTGGAAATGGTGAAATGATTAAGAATTTAATTAGCGTCTATCCAAATTCAAAAAAATTAAGTTTACAAACAAAGTGTTGGTTAATAAATAAACTCCCCAAATTCACTACGAATAGTAAGTTTATTCCCTTCTGCTTTAACGCATCTGCCAATGATGCGAGCATCAACGTCAAATGATTTCGAAATAGTTATAATTTTTTCAGCAATATTTTGCGAAGTATAAATCTCGAAGCGATGTCCCATGTTAAACACTTTATACATTTCGTGCCAGGATGTTCCGGATTGTTCCTGTATTAACTTAAACAAAGGCGGCACTGGAAACATATTGTCCTTAACCACATGTAACTGATCGATGAAATTAAGTACCTTAGTCTGTGCACCACCGGAACAATGAACCATTCCGTGAATTTGCGGTCTGAATTCGTTGAGCACTTTACATATTATAGGTGCATAAGTACGTGTAGGCGACAATACCAGCTTTCCGGCATTGACATCAAGGTCAGCAATTTGATCTGTTAATTGATAATTCCCGGAGTAAACCAATTCAAGTGAAATTGCGTTATCAAAACTTTCCGGGTATTTTTTTGCAAGGTATTTGGCAAATACATCATGACGTGCCGAAGTAAGGCCATTACTGCCCATGCCTCCGTTATATCCGTTTTCGTAAGTAGCTTTACCAAACGAAGCCAAACCCACAATTACGTCACCTGCTGTGATGTGGTCGTTGGAGATTACTTCATTGCGTTTCATGCGGCAGGTAACCGTTGAGTCGACAATAATGGTGCGAACAAGATCGCCCACGTCGGCTGTTTCACCACCCGCAGAATAGATATTCATCCCAAACAAACGTAATTTCTCAATCAATTCTTCCGTACCCTTAATGATGGCTTCGATTACTTCGCCTGGTATCAGCTTTTTGTCGCGCCCAATAGTCGACGACACCATAATATTGTCTATGGCTCCAATGCAAAGCAGATCATCAATATTCATTATCAGTGCATCTTGGGCAATACCTTTCCATACGCTCAAATCGCCTGTTTCTTTCCAGTATATATAAGCCAGTGATGATTTGGTTCCTGCCCCGTCGGCATGCATGATATTACAATATTCGGGATCTTTGGCCAGTATGTCGGGCAGAATTTTACAGAATGCTTTTGGGAATAAGCCTTTGTCGATATTTTTTATGGCATTGTGAACATCTTCTTTTGAAGCAGAAACGCCACGCTTCATATATCTTGAATCATCGCTCATTAAAACCTATTTTATGCGGGTAAAATTAAGCAAATGGAATGGTAAAATATAAAAGCCCCTCTCTTTTGGAGAGGGGTATGGGGTGAGGTCCTTTATTTCTTCGGTTTGTAATCAGTGCTTAATACTTTAAACTCGGTTCTACGGTTTATTTGGTGTGCAATTTCCTGCAAGTCGGCATCAGTCAATGCATTAATAAACGTTTCTGTTAGTGTGGTACCTTCTTTTAGGAATGAGTATTGCTCAGAAAGCTTTTTATCCACTATTTTTGGTTCGCTTTCTCCATAACCTTTAGCCTGTAAGCGGTCGGCAGCAATTCCTTTTTGGATTAAGTAGTCAACAACGGATTGAGCACGCTTTTGAGAGAGTATTAAATTATCGGCATCACTACCGCGAGAGTCGGTATGCGACATAAGCTCAATGGTTATATTCGGATTATCATTAAGGGTTTCTACCAATTTATCGAGTGCTACCATAGATTCTGGTCTCAAATCCCATTTGGCAAAATCGTAGAAGATATTGGGCAATTCAATTGGCTTGGCAATCGAGGCAAGCAGGATTAATGTTTTGAAATCGCGGCTATGGTCAAGGCCTTTCGTGGTTTCACGTTCTTTACCGTTCAGGTAACCTGCACGTGAAGCAATGAATACATAATCAGTATTGGGTTTAAGCGTATAGCGGAAAGTTCCGTTTTTGTCTGTCTTGGTATCTATAGTAATTCCATCGCTGCTGATCGATTTTACAGTAGCATCAGTAATGGCTTGCTCGGTTTTTTCGTCACGGACTGTTCCTATCACGTTAAATTTGAGAGGAGGGAGAGAAAAAGCAAAGATATCATCATCGCCTTTGGGACTGCGGTTTGAAGAGAAAAAGCCTTTTTCCTGCTCGTTTTGGAATGCAATACCAAAATCGTCAAAATTTGAATTGACAGGATAACCCATATTTTCAATTGTCCAAGAGCCGTCTGGTTTTTGTTTGGCTTTAAAAATATCAAGTCCCCCCATTCCTAAGTGTCCATTTGATGAGAAATAAAGCGTACCATCAGCATGGATATAAGGGAATACCTCATCTTCCGGAGTATTAATCTGGGGGCCCAAGTTTTCAGGTTTGCCCCATTCATCGCCTTTATTGCTGCGTGTTACTTTCCATATATCTTTTCCGCCCTGTCCACCATCCATATCGGATGTAAAATATAGAGCAAGTTCGTCGGCTGAGATAGCCGGATGCGCAACTACCACACTGTCACCCGCTATTTGGATTTTCTTACTTTTTCCCCATTCTTCTCCTTGTAATTCTGAGAAAAAAATCTGACATCCGAAATTTTTGTTTTTAGCTTTTTCACATCGGGTAAAATACAATGTTTTAAAATCTTTTGAAAGACAGGGTGTACCTTCGTCAAATTCGGTATTAATATTTTCGCCCATTGGCATAGGCTCACTCCAGGTTCCTTTACGGTCAACCTTGGAAACAAAAATATCAGCAAAATTCTGTCCAGTGGCGCCGCTGATTGCGTTTCCAGAGGCTCCATCACGTGATGAAGTAAAGTAAACTGTGCTGTAATCAGCACTGGCATATGCAGGACAAAAGTCGTTTTGCTTTGAGTTAAAGAATTTCATGTTATCTACCTGATAACCGCTGGGATTTTCAATCCATTTTTGAGCTAGCTCACACGAACGTATTCCGTCTTCCGCACGGGAATCCTTGGAGACCATCTCCTTATATTTTTTGAAGTTTTCCTTAGCTTCCTCATACTTCATATTCATTTTTTGAGCTTCGGCAATGTACAAATAGGCCAATGGATTGGAGATATTTTTGGCAATGGATTTGTTATACCAAAGCTCCGCTTGACGCGGTTCGCTAACCAAACGATAACATTCGGCAATTTTAAACAGAAGCTCTGCTTTACCGGTTTTGTCAGTAAGACTATTATACGCATTCTTGTACAGATCAATAGCTGTAAAATATTCACCTGCTTTGAACGCTGCTTCAGCTTTTGCCGATTTACCTGATTGTGCCGAAACGATTCCAGTGATCATCCCCAACACACACAAAATGAATATGAAATGAAGAATTTTCATGAATTAAAATTTGCTGAGTTATTTCTGAAAACGTAAAAATAGTTAATTTATTTTCATCCGAAAATAAATTGTTTTAAAATGGTCGGATAGCCTGTCCCGATTTTTCGGGAGAACTTGCAAGTATTTATTTTCATGCAAATTTGCGAGTACTTGGGGATGCTCTGTCCTTAATAAAAATATACCATAAAAAAGGGAAGGCTTTTGATTGGCCTTCCCTTGAAATACTGAAAATATGCGAAAATTACCGGATAAATAACAATTCCCTGTACTTGGGTAATGTCCACATTTCATTATCAACAATGAGTTCGAGTTTATCGATATGATAACGGATTTCTTCAAAAAATGGAAATATTTTTTCAGAATAAGCAAGCGCTTTTTCGCGGGCATCTTCAATTTTATTTACCACTTTACGAGCTTCAACCATTGCGTTTACTTTTGATTTGATAGTTGAAATATGTTTACCCACTTCTTTAATTAATTTAAGACGAGCACCCGCTAATTCAGTATATTCGGCATCAGAGAATAATTGTTTTAAGCCCTGAACATTTTGAATTAATGACGTTTGATACTCAATACCAACAGGAACGATATGATTGAGTGCTAAATCGCCAAGTACACGTGCCTCAATCTGGATTTTTTTGGCGTAAATTTCCCATTTGATTTCAGTGCGTGCATGAAGTTCTTTTTCGCTCAATACCCCTGTTTTCTTGAATAGGTTAATTGATTTTTCTGACAGGTAATAATCAAAAATCTTAACTGGGTTACTTTCATCGTTAAGGCCACGTTTTTTGGCTTCAGCCTTCCATTCATCGCTATAATTATTACCATCAAAACGAATAGGTTTCGATTCTTTAATATATTTACGTAATACCTGGAAGATAGCTTCGTCTTTTTTTACCCCTTTTTCAATGATAGCATCAACGTCTTTTTTGAATTCCTGTAATTGGGCTGCAAGCGCAGTATTAAGTGCGGTCATTCCTTCAGAACAGTTAGCTGAAGAGCCTACTGCACGGAATTCAAAACGGTTACCCGTGAAAGCGAATGGTGATGTACGGTTACGATCGGTATTGTCAAGCAGAATCTCAGGTATCCTTCCTATGTCGAGCTTGATTTCTGTCTTTTCGTCCGGGGTCATCTTATGATCTGTGACTTTTTCTTCGATTTGATCAAGCATTTTGATTAAGTATGAACCAAGGAAAGCCGAGATGATGGCCGGAGGGGCTTCGTTCGCGCCTAAACGGTGGGCATTGTTTGCCGAAGCAATGGAAGCTTTAAGTAATGGGGCATTTTTATAAACAGCCATCAGGGTATTTACAAGAAAGGTAAGGAATTGCAGGTTGCTCTTGGGGTTTTTACCAGGAGACAAAAGATTAATGCCCGTGTCGGTTGATACCGACCAGTTGTTGTGTTTACCCGATCCGTTAATGCCTGCAAAAGGTTTTTCGTGTAACAGGCAAGCTAAGTTATGTTTGCGTGCAATATTACGCATAAGTGTCATAGTGAGTAAGTTATGATCAACACCCAGGTTAGCTTCTTCATAAACCGGGGCAACTTCGTATTGGTTAGGAGCTACCTCGTTATGACGGGTTTTCAAGGGAATACCAAGCTTCCAGGCCTCGAATTCGAAATCTTTCATGAATTCCTGCACGCGTGGTGGAATAGCGCCAAAATATTGGTCTTCCAATTGTTGATTTTTAGCAGATTCATGACCCATGAGCGTGCGCTCGGTCAATTTCAGATCAGGACGCGCTTCGAAAAGGGCTTCGTCAATAAGGAAATATTCTTGTTCCCAGCCAAGGTTAGCATTTACTTTCTGAACGTCTTTGTCGAAATAATGGCAAACTTCAACAGCAGCTTTGTCAAGAGCGTTTAATGCTTTTAACAGGGGAGTTTTATGGTCAAGTACTTCACCTGTATAAGAAATAAAGATAGTTGGAATACAAAGCGTATCATCAAGAATGAATGCCGGAGAAGAAGGGTCCCATGCCGTATAACCACGGGCTTCAAAGGTAGCACGTATGCCACCACTTGGAAAGCTTGATGCATCAGGTTCTTGTTGAGCTAAAAGTTTACCAGAAAAACTTTCAATTACAGTGCCATCGCCCTGAGGGTCGGCAAATGCATCGTGTTTTTCTGCAGTACCACCGGTTAATGGTTGAAACCAGTGAGTGTAATGTGTAACACCTTTTTCCATAGCCCAGGCCTTCATACCTGCGGCAACCTGATCGGCCATTTTGCGATCTATTCTTTCACCTTTGTCTACAGCAGCAATAACTGCCTGGTATGCTTCTTTCGAAAGGTACTTGTGCATTTTAATGCGGTCGAAAACATTGATTCCGTAATAATCGGATGTTTTAACTTTTGGAGCATCAACACAAACAGGCTTCCTGTTCATTGCTTCTTCTAATGCTTTAAATCTTAATGTCGCCATAATATTGTTTTAATATAATTATTTTTATTAAATATGGGCAAATATATATAATTCTTTATAAAATGTATCAAAAAATAAAGATAATATTTAAATTTTTTATATTATTTTAAGAATTACCCCCTAATATTTTTGATTTCAATCACATTTATCTAGAAAAATAAAAAAAGAACGACTTTAGGACAATGTGTTTTATTGTTTAGAAATAAAAAACGGGAACAAATTATAAAATGTAAATAAAAACTAAAATTTACTTTACAAATGTAATTAAAAATTGATTTTAGCGTAATTTTTTATATAAAAAGATAATAATTCAGGCCAAAATTTACTTTTTTAGGGGATATCATTTCTAATAACATCTTTTCGGAGAGGCCTTAACTTTTATTCTTATCAAATTTCAACACCTCGACTGAAGCTGCTTTTAGCTGTTCAAACCATTGCCCTCCGTATTTTCTAATTAATGGCTCTCGGAGGTATATATATAATGGAATATTCTTTTTTTTGCCCAATTCCAATGCAGGCTTGCAAATTTCCCATTCATGATAGTTTAATGCTTCAAAATCTTTATATTTTGTGACCCTAATAGGATATAAATGGCACGATATAGGTTTTTGAAATGATATGGTTTTGGCATCATAAGCTATTTCAATAGCGCATTTGGCGATACCCTCTTGAAATACAACATAAGCACATTCCTTGTTATTAATCAAAGGAGTAACTTGTTCGCCATCACTATCGACTATAGAGGTACCTTGCATTTCAATTGCCTCAATCGCCTCTTGGCGCATAAATGGCCTAACGAATGGAAATCCTTCTTTTAATATTTCAATTTCATTTTCTTCCAACGGAGCTCCCGAATCACCATGCACACAACAAGCCCCTTTACACTTTTTAATGTCACATGAAAATTTTTTTTTAAATATTTCAGCGCTTGACACGGAATTATCAATCTTTAACATAGCATAGATTTCGAATCGTAAAACGGGTATAAAGTTATTTAAAGAAATCAAAACAGGGACTTTTGTATTTTAAATATAATTGATAACTTAACGGGAAAATTTAAAAGCGTATGAAAGAATTAATGCTGTCCCGCAATAAGATCAAGAACTTTTTGTCTGAAAGTCTTACCCAGCAGGTTCTCCAAATGAACGAGGAGAGAATTTTTAGTTTGATCCGCTATGAAGGAATTGGAGGTTTTGGTAAAATGTCCGACAACGATATGTTTGTTTTGCTGGTTGAAACTATTCCGGAATTTCGGTTACTTAGGCTTGTGAATATCGATGATAATCATATTATGGTTTCTTTAAAGGAAGAATACGCCGATACAGAAGATGATATTTTAATTGATATTACCCGTCTTATACAAATGAAGCTCACCTGATCATTTATGCCTTTAAGTTTTGTTTAAAATTCAATAAATCAAAGATATGTATAAATCAGTTACTATTCAAACACGATCGACGTATTGGACTACTAAAGAAGCAGACGAAGAATTAATTGTTGATTCTATTGACTTAGCCCATGAAATTGAAAAAGTTTGTAATGAAATATATAATGAAGGTTATGAAATAATAGCGATTACCCCTATTTCTTCAGGTTCCATTTCTAATGGGAATGGGTACTTCCAGACAGGAAGTGTAATTATTACAGCAAAAAAGATGGTAAAGTGATTATAAATGTGGTACCTTGATCTTCTTTGGTTTCGTATGTAATTGTACCACCGCTGCTTTCAATAATATTTTTAACAATAGCAAGCCCTAGTCCCATCCCACTTGTTTTGGTTGTAAAGTTGGGACGGAATAATTTTTCCTGCATCTCTTTTGGTATCCCCTTGCCATTATCTTTAATAAGCAAGACTACATTCGTGTTATCGGTTTTAACATCGACAATGATAAGTGGTTTGACGCCTTTGGCTACTGACTGTATAGCATTGGTAAACAGATTGATTAATACACGAGATATCTGTTCTTTATCTGCGTAAATGGGCACTTCGGCATTGTTGTTTAAATATACTTGAAACTCAACCTTATTGTTAGCAAACAGGCTTACAGCATTATCGATTTTGGTAATCAGGTCGAGTTTTTGGTTTATGGCTAATGGCATTTTTGCGAAATTCGAAAATTCGGTAGCAATGGCTGACAGATTGTCTATTTCGTCGATTAGTGTCTTTGAAATTCTGTTTAGGTATTCATCAAAACGTTCGTTTTTATCTACCCATGCCCGTTGCAGATGCTGAACACTTAGCTTCATGGGGGTAAGCGGATTATTAATTTCATGTGCAATTTGTTTGGCCATTTCGCGCCATGCTGATTCGCGCTCTGATCGTGCAAGCATATCTATGCTCTTTTCTAATTCGGTAACCATTCGGTTGTATTCATTTACCAAGCCTCCAATTTCATCGTTACTGTTATAAACAATTTTCCCGTATTTCTGCCCAAGTCTTATTTCGCTAAATTTCAACTGAATAACTCGCAGCGGCATGGTGATTTTTTGCGAAATGAAAACCGCAATCAGAAAAGTAATCATCAGCAAAAGCACATAAATGTTCACCGCAGCTATAACCATCATAGAGACTTCACGGGTCAGTTCTTCTTGTGTAGTAAAGTAAGGTAGGTTAAGAAATGCCAATAATTTACCATCTTTATTCTTAAATGGCATGTAAGCCGAAATATAATTTAAAGATCCAATTTGTTCATGATGAATTACTTCGGAATTCATATCACTCACTAAAGCATTAAATGCTTTGGCATTTATTTTGGTGCCAATCAGTCCTTTATCAAAAATTTCGGGTCTTGAAGTAGCTATTAAATTACCTTCCGGATCATAAAGATTAATATCGGTATAAAAGACGTTAGATAAATTGATTAATAGTTCGTTAAGACTATAATAGGGATTAGCCCGCCAATTAGGTCCGATATGTTGTTCTTGAGTGAGCACTTGGGATAGTTCGGTGTCAATCGATTTAAGTTTTTCGCTGATAATCGCATAATGTTTTGCATAATATTGTCGAACATTGAAAAATAATGTTCCTCCACCAATCAGGATAAGTGAGAGAAACAGAACTGACATCATCGAGTACTGGATTTTATTCTTAAAATTAGGTACAAAGACATTTTTGATAATGGGCAAATTAATAAATAAGACAACGAGTGTAAGAATTAGAAAGTATACCACAAACGTGTAAGCGAAAGAAACCAGTAAATCGAGGAAAGTAACAGAAGGTGAGCTCAGCACGACCAGCGAATCCTTGGATAGACGATATATTATATGATCGTGATCGTCAAATTGCATTAACGAATACTCCCCTTTTGCTTTTTTAAAAACACTATCTGAAAGGTTGTATGGGAAAGTCCCATATTGCGAGATTCTTTGGCCTTTATAATATTTGGCATAAGCATAATCCTTAAATATAGAGCGTAAAGCAAACCTGCTATCTAGCAATAATTCAGGATATCCAAGAATTTCGCTTACAGGTTTTGAGTCTAATTCTATAAATAATGATGCCGGATGAGGCAATTGAGTAGAATTAAAATCAAACCACCCGAGGTAGTTAATCCTTCCGATTTTGTTGTCGATATAGTAGAAATCGGTTTCCGGTAGCCGGGCACCACGCTCGATAATCATAGATCGGAAAAATGTATAACAATGTACATAATTATTATCCGGGGGTTCAAGGTAAAGACTATCGTTTGGCTTACAAACCGTAACCTGCAACACATATTTTTCGAAATAACCTTCAAAATATCTACGCTTAAGATGATTGTATATTTTGTTAATATCTATATATTTTTTCTCTCCATATACAAGGCCAATGAGCGTAGTGTCCTGGTTGATTTCTTTATATTTTTCCCGTAAAAGATATTCAGCCACAGGTTCGCGTTCGTTAGCCAAATTTGTTAATAACACTTTTTTCTGGTTGGTATTCCTGTTTGACGAGTACTCAGAAACAATAAAAACAGTGTATAATGAAAATAAAAGTGTAATAATAATAAGTGTTGAATATTTATATACCGACTTAAGTTTTAATCGAACATAGCTCAGAAAGGTACCCAAAACAATAACGAAAACTAATGATAAAATATGAATAGGATACCTTACAGCCAGGATTATTGCCAGGCCTATGATGCTGGTTAGAAAAAATATTAGGTTAAATTCAATAAACGAAACACTTTTGCTAAACAGTAATAGGATTTTATCAACATAAAATGTAAATGATGCAAAAAGTAATACAATGATCACATAACCGATAAGACTGTATGAATCAAATAAAAGTAATTTATTTACTTCGAAAGAAATAGTGGAATTAAGGATTATACTCTTGATAAGGGAAAAAATACCAGAGAATATGGCCAGAATTATTAAAAGGTGTAACATCATCCCCAGGCGAATTTGCCAGGATTTATTATGCCATTTATTCGAGAGTATAAATGTAAAATTTTTGTAGAACAGGAATACTGAAAAGAAAATAACAATAGACCATAATAGTAAATCGCCGAGAGATGGAATTAATTCGGATGCGGCAAAATATTGGGGGGTAAATAAATCCAATCCATAAAAAACTTTTGGTTTCTGTAATTTCAACGTTAAAATTTTAACCAAAATGGCTCCCATTATAGTGAAAATGACAATCCTATTTCGGTTATAAACACCAGGTATTTGGCTGATAACTTTATATACAGCCCATAGCAAAAACAAGATTAATAGAAAATATGAGGCGGATGGTATATACTTTTGGAAAAATTGATGATGAGCGCTAAGATCGAAAACTATGGAAAACAAATATATCTTCTTACTATTTAAAATTGGAAAACTATTGGGCAATTCTTTGGTTGATATCTTAACCGAGGCCGGAACATTAAAATCTTTTTGAAACTTGGTGACAAGGTATTTGTTTTCATATTGATAGACCTGCTTGATCTGCATTAAGCCAACAATAGTAATATTGCCTGTTTTAACTGTTCTGGGCACGTACCAGGCATTCTTTAAATATAGAAACGTACTATCAATGTTGCTTCTGGAATATGTTGAGGCAATAGGGACAGAGTTGTCTGACCAATATTTTAGGCTATCATTTTGATAAATGAAAAGTGCAATCCCTTTTCGTTCTAACAAACCTATATGCTCAGAAAGATCAGGATTATAAGCATGTACATGTGGATTATTTTTAAGAGAAGCGATAAGTTTTAATAGTATTTCGTTCAACGCTTTTTCCTTATCATTATAAACCCTCTGAAATCGTTGAACGTACGAGCTGTTAAACCTGGGAAATAAGATATTATTTTCGGTTAATCTTCCGAATAGGAAGATGCAAAGAGCAACGATAATATATTTTAAGATAGACCTAATATTCATTTTAATGCATTGTCAGACAAATTTTAATGATGGTATGGTTCGTTTTTAAGAATGGTCATAGCCCTATACAACTGTTCCAAAAAAATAAGCCTTACCATTTGATGCGAAAATGTCATCTGGGATAGAGAAATCATTTCATTGGCCCTTTCATACATTTCTTTTGAAAAACCATAAGAACCTCCAACAACAAAAATTATGCTTTTGTTACTTCGTAACATATAATTTTGTAAAAAATTTGCAAAATCTAACGATTTCAGCTCTTTTCCACGTTCGTCTAATAATACAACCGTATCGCCCGGTAAAATTGAATTCATCAGTAATTTTCCTTCCTGTATCTGTTGTTGAGCTATACTCAATCCTGACGTCTTCTTAATTTCAGGTACTATTTTAGTTTCAAATGTAAGATAATTCTTAAGCCTTTTTTCATAAATAGCCATCCCTTCCTGCAAATATTGTTCTGTAGTTTTACCTATCATTAAAAAAAGAGTCTTCACTTAGGGGTTATATTAAAAGTTGTGCTAAATTTACTAAGCTATTTTGTTTTTATTAAGTATAGGTCAAAAAAAATGATTTATTTTTGTGGTTTGGTTTTTGCAGTAAAGTATTTATAATTAAATTCATTATATGATGAAAACCATTGGCAGTAAAGTTTCGATATTGGTGATCGTTAGCTTGTTAATTTTTACGGTTAATCTGCATGCGCAACCCTCTGTTCCGGATGGAATATTTAATGCTTTAAAAGCTGGTAACTCTAAGGAACTGGCTAAATTTTTTAATGATAACATAGAACTGGTGATTCTTGATAAAGAAGGGGTTTACAGCAAAACCCAGTCAGAACTTATAATAAGGGATTTCTTTAGTAAAAATATTCCGAATAATTATATAAAACTCCATGAAGGTGGAGGAAAGGATGCTTCGAAATATATTATAGGGCGACTTTCCACTTCCAAAGGTCAATATCGTATAGTTTTTCTAATGAAAAATGCCAAAGGGGAATTTTGTATCCATCAATTCAGAATTGAAGATGATAATTGATAATTCGGTTATAGATCGGTTCATTGAATGTGCTATTCGTGAAGATGTTGGCGATGGCGATCATACCTCCCTGGCGATTATACCCGAAAATGTTAAAGGCAAAGCTCAACTGATTATTAAGGATAAAGGCATTATAGCTGGTGTAGAAATTGCCAAACGGATTTTCGAAAAATTTGATCCTTCAGTGATAGTCAATATTTTTAAACTTGACGGCAGCTTGGTTAAAAATGATGATATTGCTTTTGTGGTCGAAGGTAAAATATTGACAATACTACAGTGCGAGCGCCTTGTATTGAACGTTATGCAAAGAATGAGTGGTATTGCCACACAAACGAATAAATATGTTGAACGGCTAAAAGGCTTTAAAACTAAGGTACTCGATACCAGAAAAACTACTCCCGGTATGCGTTTACTAGATAAATGGGCTGTTAAACTTGGCGGAGGCGAAAATCATCGTATCGGGTTGTACGATATGATCCTTATTAAGGATAACCATATTGACTTTGCGGGCGGCATTGAGAACGCTATTAATGCTGTAAAAGCATACCTCAAACAGCATAAAAAGACGATGAAAATAGAGGTAGAAGCACGCAACCTTGACGAAGTTAAAAAGATTGTGGCCATTGGTGGTATTCACCGTATTATGTTTGACAATTTTGATATTAAAACTACCCGAAAAGCAGTAAGGTTAATTAACGGCAAATATGAAACAGAATCATCAGGGGGTATTACCATTGATTCCTTACGGGATTATGCCAAATGCGGTGTCGATTATATTTCAGTTGGCGCAATTACCCACCAGATACGAAGCCTCGATATGAGTTTAAAGGCAATTGATAACAATATTTGATTTCGCTTGTAACCATAACAATAGTTGTAATGGACAATAGTGTTAAATTTTAAGATGGGTACTTGCTATTAATTGTGATTAATAGTAACTTTGAAACTAAAAAATATGATTGACTGGACATTACATATTGAATCAAATCCAGAGAAGTTGTTTGGCAAACCTGTTATAATTAATACACGAATACCAGTGGATTTAATACTCGAAAAGCTAGCAGCAGGAGATACTATGGCGGATTTGTTGGAAGCATATCCTAAAATAACCAAAGATGATATAGCTGCTTGTCTTTTATTTGCTGCAGATGCGATAAAAAACGAAATTATTTATTCGAAGGCTTCATAAAATGAATCTAGTAGCAGACGAAAGTGTAGATTTTGGTATAATCAATAAATTGCGACAAAAAGGGATTGTTGTTTTTTCAGTTTGTGAGGATTTTTCAGGCATCAAGGATACAGAAGTTTTAAAAGTAGCAAAAGATAAACAGTGCTTACTGATAACTGAAGATAAAGATTTTGGAGAGTTGACATATCGCTTAAACCTCGAACACAGAGGGATTATGCTGATACGTTTAAGTGATATTTCAAGAGAGGAACGCATTGAGCTTGTTTCAGAAATTATAGAAAAACATTTTAATAAGATAGAGAATACTTTCTCTGTTCTTACTAAAAAAGGATTAAGAATAAAAACTGCCCGTAAATAAATCAATACACAGGATTTTTATTTTCTCTTAAATCATAATATTAAACACAGCTACCCTTTTAATATCTTTAATTGCTCTTCCAATGCTTTTATTTTAGCTTCAGCATCCACTTTTTTATTTAACTCATTTTGAACAATTTGCTGTGGAGCGCTGGCCATAAACTTTTCATTGGCTAGTTTTTTATTTACAGAATCACGAAATCCTTGGGTATATTTTAATTCATCTTCAAGCTTTTGTACCTCTTCTTCTATATTAATATAATTTCCTAATGGTATATAATATTCAGCAACATTTGTAATATAAGTTGCCACTCTTCCAACATTTTCAAGAACCCTTCTTTCAATTTTACAATTTCCGAGTTTTTCAATTACACAATCGAAATAATCATATCCATCCACATCATTTTTTATCCATAATGCTATTGTTTCTTTAGGACTAATTTTATTTTCGTTTCTTGTATTTCTAATAAAAGTTATCACATTCTTTACTTCTTCAAACCAATCGATTACCTGATTATTAATTTTTTCAGCTTTGGGAAGCTTAGTAACCATAATACTTTCACCATCCATCCGTTCGGCTAAGTAATGCCATATTTCTTCGGTGATAAAAGGCATAAACGGATGCAACAGTTTCAGCAATTTATCAAAGAAATTGATGGTAGCAGCTAAAGTTTTTGCATCTATGGGCTGTTGATAGCCAGGTTTAATTATTTCCAGGTACCACGAAGAAAACTCATCCCAAAACAGCTTGTAAACTGACATTAGCGCTTCTGAGATACGATATTTTGTGAACTGGTCGTCGAGTCCAGCAATGGTTTTATTTAGTATGTTGTCAAACCATTGTACGGCCATTGTCGATGCTTCAGGCTGAGGTATTGATTTATCAACCTTCCATGATTGAACCAGTCGAAAGGCATTCCAGATTTTGTTCCCAAAATTACGTCCCTGCTCAGTAAGACTTTCGTCGAACGGAAGGTCATTTCCTGCAGGTGAGCATAGCAACATACCCACGCGAACTCCGTCGGCACCGTATTGATTCATTAATTTGATCGGGTCGGGTGAGTTACCTAACTGTTTCGACATTTTTCGCCCAAGCTTATCGCGCACGATACCAGTAAGATAAACATTTTTAAAAGGTTTATCCTTCCTGTATTCATAGCCGGCAATAATCATTCGCGCTACCCAAAAAAACAGGATTTCCGGTGCAGTTACCAGATCGTCGGTTGGATAATAGTATGTAATATCTGGGTTGTTTGGATTGCGGATGCCATCAAATACCGAAATAGGCCATAGCCATGCTGAGCACCAGGTATCAAGCACATCTTCGTCTTGTTTAAGGTTTGCCATGGAAAGGCTTTTGTTCCCGGTTTTTTGTTGAGCGAGTTTTAGGGCTTCTTCATCATTGGCAGCAACCACAAAATCATTTGTACCATTGATGTAATAAGCAGGGATGCGATGCCCCCACCAGAGTTGACGGGATATACACCAATCCTTCACATTTTCCATCCAATGGCGATAAGTATTCTTGAATTTTGAGGGATGAAGTTTGATATTATGGTTCATTACGTTTTCAAGTGCAGGCAGGGCAAGGTCTTTCATCTTAATAAACCACTGTATCGAAAGCTTTGGCTCGATTACCGCATCGGTGCGTTCCGAAAATCCTACTTTATTTACATAATTTTCAATTTTTTCGATATGTCCTTCGGTTTTGAGCTTTTCAACAATTTTATCGCGCACTACGAAGCGGTCCTCGCCAACAAATAGAATGGCTTTTTCATTTAACGTTCCATTATCGTTAAAGATATCAATGGTATCAAGGTTGTATTTCTGTCCCAATGCATAGTCGTTGATATCGTGTGCAGGCGTAATTTTTAACACACCGGTACCAAACTCGCGATCTACATATGCATCAAAAATAACCGGAACCTCCCGTTTAATCAAAGGTACATAAACTTTTTTCCCCTTTAAATACTGGTATCTTTCATCTTCAGGATTAACGCATACTGCTGTATCTCCCAGAATAGTCTCAGGGCGGGTGGTTGCTACAACCACATGTTGATTACTGTCAACAATTTGATATTGAATATAATAAAGTTTACTTTTTACTTCTTTGTAATTTACTTCTTCGTCCGAAATGGCGGTAAGGGCTTGCGGGTCCCAGTTTACCATGCGAACGCCCCGATAAATTAATCCTTTTTGATATAGGTCAACAAAAACATGGATTACGCTTTCCGACCGCTCTTTATCCATGGTAAAACAGGTACGGTCCCAGTCGCACGATGCTCCAAGCTTTTTCAATTGCTCGAGGATAATACCTCCGTGTTTTTCTTTCCATTCCCAGGCATGTTTAAGAAATTCTTCGCGGGTAAGGTCATATTTTTTAATCCCTTCGTTAGCAAGTTTAGCAACCACCTTAGCTTCTGTAGCAATTGATGCATGGTCTGTTCCAGGCACCCAGCAGGCGTTTTTCCCCTGCATCCTGGCCCGTCGAACTAATACGTCCTGGATAGTGTTGTTAAGCATGTGTCCCATGTGCAAAACACCTGTAACATTTGGTGGGGGTATAACTACCGTATAAGGTTGACGATGATCGGGGGTTGAACGAAAAAATTTCTTTTCGAGCCAGTATTTATACCATTTATCTTCGGTAAGCCGGGGATCGTATTTGGAGGGTATTTCCATTACAAACAATTTGGTTAACAAAAATGAAAGCCGTAAAAATATAAATTTCCATACAAATTTTTATGCCTTTATGAAATAAGCTTAAACCTTTTTCCTTAACTTGCGTAATTAAATTTGATGTTAAATATCAATTAACACATTATTGAATAAATAAAAAATTATTTTTGTACTACATTTTATAAATTTGATTAATCATGAAAAAGCTCGTTGTTTTTATTGCCATTTGTTCGTTTTCGATAAGTATGTTTGCACAGAACGATACCACTGCGAAAAAAGATGTACCTGAGATTGTTTTTGAAAAGACCGTTTATGATTTTGGGACTATTCCTTATGCAGGTAATGGAGTTGCTGAGTATGTCTTTACCAACACCGGTAAGGATCCTTTAATCATTAAAGATGTTCAAAAATCATGTGGATGCACTGGTGTTGACTGGACAAAAGAGCCTGTTAAAAAAGGGCAAAAAGGTGTTGTTAAGGCTACGTATAACACAAAAATTGCAGGAGCCTTTCAAAAGAATATTACTGTGAATTCCAATGCAAAGACACCAACCATGGTACTCACTTTTAAAGGTACGGTTGAAAATCCCCCTGCAGAACAACCCAAGCAGAAGTGATGTTTATTTAAATGAACCTTTCAATTCAAGTGATCAGGTAATTTAAGAGATTAAGTTAATGAGGATAATCACTTAGTTATTTAATTACCTAATCACCCTACTTGAAATAAGATTCACTTTATTTAATTTTTGATCTGATCCACCTGGAATGAAGTTTAAAAGACACCTTGCGGCAAATTTGTTTACTCTCGCGGCACGTTTAGCGTGACACTGAGAAAGAAATGCCTTTTTATTAAAAGCTGTTTCTTATGTCGCAACTTGGATGTTAACTTCGTTTTGGGATGGATATATAATTTTTTAATGTAAAGACAGATGCCTCAAATTTCTGAAAAAGGAAGACAAATGCCGGCTTCGCCAATTCGCAAACTAGTTCCGTATGCTGAAGAAGCCAAACGTAAAGGAGTAAAAGTATATCATTTGAACATCGGCAACCCAGATTTGCCAACTCCCGCACTTGCGATTGATGCAATAAAGCATCTGGGTATGACTACTATTCAATACGGACATTCGGCGGGTGATGAGTCATTGCGTAAAAAAATGGCACAGTATTATCATCATATCGGTATTGAGGTTGATGCATCTGATATATTAGTAACCACAGGTGGGTCGGAGGCTTTGTTATTTGGAATGATGAGTTGTATGAACAATGATGAAGAAGCAATTGTTCCTGAACCTTTCTATGCCAATTATTATGGCTTTTCATTAACTGCCGGATTGCGCATTGTTCCTGTAACCTCAACTATTGAAAATGGGTTTGCGCTTCCACATATAGAAGAGTTTGAAAAACTTATAACATCCAATACTAAGTCGATTATTATTTGTAATCCCAACAATCCTACAGGGTATTTATATTCGAAGCAAGAACTTGAGATTTTACGCAATATTGTTAAGAAATACGATCTATTCCTATTTTCGGATGAGGTTTATCGAGAGTTTTGTTATGAAGGGCGGCAACATTTTTCGGCTATGAACCTTAAGGGAATTGAAGAAAACGTAGTATTGATCGATTCTATGTCTAAACGGTTCAGTGCTTGCGGTATTAGGGTAGGAACCCTTGTTTCGCGAAACAAGGAAGTAATTGCTACAGCATTGAAATTTGGTCAGCAACGGCTTTGCCCACCAGTGCTGGGGCAATTGGCTGCTGAAGCAGCGCTTGATTCAACAGATGATTATTATACAAGTGTTCAGGAAGAATATACGCGACGTCGCAATTTCCTCGTTGAAGCTATGAACCGGATGCCGGGTGTGTTATGTCCCAAGCCCCAGGGCGCTTTCTATGTTATTGCCCGTTTGCCTGTTGACGATGCTGAAAAATTTGCTCAATGGCTGCTGAGTGATTTTAATTTTGAGAACCAAACAATAATGGTAGCTCCGGCTTCAGGGTTTTATTCAACCCCTGGATTTGGGAAAAATGAAGTTCGTTTGGCATATGTCATTAATATCGACGAATTGAAAAACGCTATGAAATGTCTTGCCGAGGCATTGAAGGTTTATCCGGGGAGAACGATTTGAGAATCCATAAGCTTATTACTTTTTTACCATAAGTTGCACATCGACAATATCGTGCATAGTATTAACCATGACAGTTTCGACCTAATCGACAAGGTTAAAATGGTTTAGACAGGTTTTGCAGATTACCAATAAATTGCTCGAACATGCCCAGAAAATTGCTAAGACAGGACACTACCGTTATGACTTTTTTACCAACGAATTAACCTGATCGAACCAATTATACTTGATTTATATGCGTGATCCTAAGTTAGGTACACTTTGTTGGATCAAAACAAAATCTAATCCATATTGAATTAAAAAGCAATGTGGAGCAACACCGATTCGATTCAAAAATTGAGGTTACTTCCTACCGAATCATCAAGGAATTGGTAAATAATACCTTGAAATATGTACAATTTAAAAATATTTTGATTAATTTACATTATGAAAATAAAATGTTGAAACTTTTTTACAGGGACGATGGTTTAGGTTTCAACATCGACGAAATAATGAACCAGGAACATAGAGGCATTGGATTACTTAATATTATAAGCCGTGTTAAAGCCATTAATGGCTATCATCGTATAGTAAGTCAGGTGATGGTTTTTTGTTCGAACTTTTTATAGAACTTAATAACTAATGATTATTGTTTGGGAGGATATTTTTGTCATAAAATATTAATAACTTGCTAAAAAAAGGAGGAACGTTTTATGAGTGACATGATGATCTCAGTTCTGTTGACAGGACCGGTTGGACTTATATTACTTTATGTATTTTTACGAATATTTTTTAAGAATTCTATTTTATTCAATATATGTTTTGTGGCGGGTATAGCTATGTTAGTGGTATCTATGTTAACCATCATCGTTACTCGGCTTGGCGTTATCAATTATTTTTGGGGATTCCCCTTATTTGTAGTTATCAGCATCGCTGCCTATATTTATATTTCGAGAAACATTAAAAACCCTTTGCTATCAATAATTGATAATATGAATAGCTTCAAGGATGGTAAATTGGCTACTTCCATTAACCCTGAATATCTTAAACGCAAAGATGAAATAGGGTTACTAGCTGTTGCAACTAATGATACCATTACAAAACTTTCAGAAATTGTAACATCTGTAATTTTCAATGCCAAGAGTATTGCGTCGGCAAGCGAACATCTTACATCGAGTTCACAACAAATGTCGCAAGGATCGACTGAACAGGCCTCCTCTGTAGAAGAAGTGTCTTATGCCATGGAAGAAATGATATCAAATATCGAACAAAATAGTGATAATGCAGGTCAGACTGAAAAAATCGCCACTAATGCAGCAAGATTGATCAATGACAACAATAAAGCTGTTGATGTGGCAGTGCATTCCATGAATGAAATAGCACAAAAAATTACGATCATTAACGATATTGCTTTTCAAACCAACTTATTGGCGTTGAATGCTGCGGTTGAGGCTGCCCGTGCCGGTGAGCATGGCAGAGGCTTTGCTGTAGTAGCTGTGGAGATTCGAAAACTGGCAGAACGAAGCAGGATAGCCGCTGATGAAATCGACCGTCTTTCGAAATCGAGTGTATTGGTTTCTGAAAATGCCGGAAAGCAACTTCAATCTATTGTACCTGAAATTGAAAAAACAGCAAGGCTTGTCCAGGAAATTTCTGTTGCTAGTATAGAACAAAGAAATGGCTCTGATCAAATCAATAGTGCCCTTCAACAATTAAACCAGTTAACCCAATCTAATGCCGCTACCAGCGAAGAACTTGCTGCAAGCGCCGAGGAGCTTTCAGCACAATCTGAAGTCTTGCTTAATGTAACATCATTCTTTCAGGCCATTAACATTGACTCTGATGAATCTGCTAAAACCAGTTTGATTAAAAAACGCAGACAAAGTTTTATTAAAAAAGAAACAACCGAAACCTCTAAAAACGAACAGACCGTTACTTCAAAAAAAGAAGAACCTGTTGTTTCAGTTAAATCAAAATTGGATAGTCTTCGTCAAAAATCAAACAAACAAGAACGTGCAAAAGGTATAAACATAAAGCTTAAAGGTCGTGGTGAGTTAGATAATGATTATGAGGCTTTCTGATAATGGTTTCTAACATTTTCAACTTTAGATAATCCCCAACAACTTAGTAATTTTTGAATAATAATATGTTAAATCGCTTTACTAAAGATTACTACATGTTCCTATCAATATATTTTCATGGATGTAACTAAGCCGACTATGGACGGAATTAAAGAAAACCGGCTTGCCAGCAACAATTATAAAGGATTTACTATCGTGGCAGTATCGTTTCATCAGGAATTTGAAATAATACGCGAGATGATTGAGGCTGGTGCCAGGTATTACGTGAATAAATCAGAATTAAATCACGACAAGCTGGATAGAATTTTAAACTGAGTTCGCTATAATATATAAGACGCAAGAATTAATGCCAAAGGCATCCCTTTGGGAGAACCAAGAACCCAAAAAAATCTTTAAATGAGAATGTTATAAATTATTATGTCAGCTTTTTAAATTCGTTGTATATAGCATTTCGGTATCCATAATTTCAAGACCCCGGATAAATTTCTGTTATTCAAAATCTTCGTATATTAAATATTTCTTACGTAATTCCTTGAATTTTGTTAACGCAGGTTGCCATGAATGCCTAATACTGTCGGGAGAAATTCCTGAAATAATTTGCTGCCGCAATGTTGATGAACCGCAAAGGTTCTCGAAGAATGAATTGAAGAATTTTTCTTTTTCAGGGAAATGATCGTAAGCAAATTTCAAATAACTGATATTAAGTTGTGAAGATTGAATCAATTTTTCCTCGGTAATTCCACGTAAATCAATGCCGAAACACGTTTTGTTGACATTTGGCGGATTACTGCTAACCCCTTCAATACTTCGGGGAATATAACTAAATGTCGTATCAGTGAATTTTGGATATCCAAAAACCTGGAAAGGAAAATCAGTTCCACGTCCCACATTGATTGCCGTTCCTTCGAACAATCCTAATGAAGGATACAGATAAACAGCCCTCATATTTTGAAGGTTTGGTGACGGATTAACAGCTAGCCTGTAAAGAGATTTATGTGTATAATTTTGGCAATGGATAAGTCCTATGCTGCATTTTAGCTGACGGGGCAACCATCCTTCTTCATTTATCATGGTCGCTAACTCGCCAATAGTCATCCCATAAACAATGGGTATAGGATGCATTCCTACAAACGATTTGAATTGCGGTTCCAATACTGGCCCATCTACATAAAAACCGTTTGGGTTTGGACTGTCGAGTATAAACAATGTTACAAATTGCTCTGCACAGGCTTCCATTACATAAGTTAGGGTACTAATGTAGGTATAAAACCTCACGCCGACATCCTGGATATCGTAAATTACAAAATCGATACCATTTAAATCCGCAGCCGTTGGTTTCAGCTTCTTTCCATACAACGATATTACTGGTATTCCTGTTTTAGGATCTTTACCATTTTTTACCTGTTCCCCTGCATCTTCATTTCCCCTGAATCCATGCTCAGGACAAAATATTTTTTTGATATTGGCACCAAGAGTAAGTAAAGTGTCTACAAGATGGCGGTTGCCTACAACCGATGTTTGATTGGCTACTAATGCTATTGTTTTATTTTTAAGGATTGGTTTATACAGAATGGTTCGCTCAGCTCCGGTAATAATCTGTTTTTGCTGCTTTTGAGAGAATAAAGGTGACATTTCAGTAAATACAAGAAATGCCATGAACCATAAAATATTTATTATTTTTTTCACGTCTTTGGTTTTTTGGGCATTCATTAAAAGGTCTAAATTAGTATTTTTGTTAAAATTAAAACTACTTCTTTTGAATTTAGAATTATTTATTGCTAAACGTTTAGTAACCGGTAAAGAGAGTAAAGGGTATGTTTCCCGCTCCATCGTTCGGATAGCTACCATAGGAATTTCGCTTGGACTTGCTGTAATGCTTATATCAGTGGCTGTTGTTACTGGTTTTAAAAATCAAATCAGCGATAAGGTTATAGGATTTGGTGCCCACCTTCAAATAGAGTATTTCGACAGTAACGCATCTTACGAAACCAATCCTATAGCATCAAACCAGAAGTTTTTACCTAAATTGAAATCAATACCGGGCATTAAGCATGTGCAGATATTTGGTATTAAGGCTGGTATTATTAAAGCAAACGATGAAATCCAGGGTGTAGTTTTAAAAGGTGTAGGAAGTGATTATGACTGGTCGTTTTTTAAGCGAAATCTTATCGGTGGAAGTGTATTTGAGGTCTCTGACTCAGTTAGGACTAACAAAATACTTATTTCGAAATATATTTCCTCGTTACTAAAGCTTAAAACCGGCGATGACGTTGCTATGTATTTCATTCAGAATTCCACACGTATGCGCCGCTTTAAAATTGCGGGTATTTACGAAACGGGGTTGCAGGAATTTGACAAAATTTACGTGATTGGCGATATCAAACATGTACAAAAACTGAACGATTGGGATAGCGCACAAATATCAGGTTTTGAGATATCTATCAATAAATTAAAACATATTGATAAGATGAAAGATCAAGTTGAGGGCCTCATTGGCCTCAATCTTCAACCCGATGGTTCAGCGCTCCGTGTTACAAGCATTAAGGACAAAAATCCACAACTATTCGATTGGCTTGGTCTCCAAAATATCAACGTTTGGATAATTTTAATTCTGATGTTACTGGTTGCAGGTTTTAATATGGTATCAGGCTTATTAATACTTATCCTTGAACGTACCAATATGATTGGTTTACTTACATCGCTGGGAGCTAAAAACTTCAGTATCCGGAAAATTTTTCTTTATCAGTCAGGTTTTCTTATTCTTAAGGGACTTTTCTGGGGTAACCTTTTAGGGCTTGGTATCTGCTGGTTTCAGTACCATTTCAATTTTATTAAGCTCGATCAGGCTTCTTATTTCATCAATAGTGTACCGATTAATTTTAATATTGCTTATTTCATATTGTTAAATATTGGTACCTTGTTGGCAACGATGTTAATGCTTATAATTCCTTCGATGATCATTTCTAAAATAAGTCCGGAAACTACCCTTCGTTATGCTTAGTATGATTTAACCAAGGAATATTTATTTACCATAGCGGAGGCTGGATAAACGACTTTTCCGAACATGCCCGGAAGACGTTAGAAGGGAATAATAAAACAGCATGAGAATTACTTCCCACGCTGTAAGATCAACAGATGCGATTAATTTGTTTTCAAACGGATTGGCTTATTACTCGGGACGATCTCATGAATGCGGTGAGTTTTTTCATGAGCTTTGGCGAATAATAAATTCCGCTTAACAGGGGAGGGTAGTTTTATTATTTTCCGTTCAATTAATTCTTCTATACGCTTAAACCTTTGCATATCACGATCATTAACTAAGGTTATAGCAACACCTGAAGCATTTGCCCTTGCTGTGCGGCCAACCCGATGCACGTAATCTTCGGCATCATGGGGCACATCATAATTTATGATAAGCTCAATTTCTTTTATGTCAATACCCCTGCTTAAAACATCTGTGGCAACCAGAACCCTGGTTTGCCTGGCACGAAAACGCAATAGCACTTCTTCGCGTTCCTGTTGCTCTAAATTTGAAGATATACCTTCTACTTTAAAACCTTTGCCTTTCATCGCGCTTACAATTTCCGATACCTTGCTTTTCGTAGATGTGAATATAAGTATACTTTTATAATCAGGTTTGTCAGCAATAAGCGAATTTATTAAATCTTTCTTTTGATGGTCATTGCATAAATAGGCTGCCTGCAATACTCCTTCGGGAGGTTTTGATAGCTCAATGGAAATTTCTACCGGATTGTGTAATATACTTTTGGCCAATTGACGAATTTTTGGTGGCATGGTAGCACAAAACATCAAGGTTTGCCTTTTCACGGGAAGATAAGATACAATCTTTTGAAGATCGTCCAAAAAGCCCATATCAAGCATTTTGTCTGCTTCATCGATAATTAAATGCTCAATATTATCGAAGTTCACGTATCCAAGATTTAAATGTGCAATAATTCGGCCAGGTGTAGTAACAATGATATCTGTATCGCCCGTAAGTGCGGTTCGCTCGTAATCCCAATCTTGTCCTGTGCCACCACCATATACAGGCTGAGAATTTGCTGATACAAAATAAGAAAAGCCTTGTATTTGCTGTTCAATTTGAATGGCAAGTTCGCGTGTTGGGACAATGATTAACGTATTTATCCCTTTTCTTTTCTTATCAATAAATTTGTCCAAAACGGGTAAAATAAAAGCTGCAGTTTTCCCGGTTCCGGTTTGGGCACATGCAATAAGGTCATTCCCTTTCAATATTTCCGGTATTGCTTTTTCCTGTATTGGTGTAGCTGTTACAATACCCATGTACGAAATTGCTTCTAAAAGCTTATCGTGTAAGTTAAATTCAGTAAAATTCATCTATAAAAGTCTCTATTTCAAATTAAAAATTAAAAGTGCAAAGGTACAGTTTTTTAATTAAACCGGAATTAAACGAATTGTAACTATTCAGGTTGTTTAGACTATAGACTGTCAGGAATTTAGAAAAATGCAAATCAATTAGCACGCCAATTTTTATTAATCCTGGAACGGTAAACGTCTTAAAAAACTTTTCCCTGACCTAATAGCCTTCGGCCTATCTACCTGTATAGTTACAAAAAGAGATTTTTAATTGGTAGAGGACAAGTTATATAAAAGGATTTGGATTTGAGATTCCTACTCACAATGAGCCTAAAATATCTGATTATATAAATCCACTTTGACTTTCGCTTAGCGTAGGTATTAATAATGCGGGCTTATAGATTGTGTATCCTGTTACTGTATTCTTGTTCGATGATCACATTTTAGATTTATCATTTTAACTAAATGAAAAGAGGCGGCACATTGGCCGCCTCTTTTGTGATATTGATATCTTTATAATTTATTGTGGCATATTAGCAGTATTCATCTGAAGAGTAACCGCAGTTTGTGCCAACATCCTTCCGTTTATTGATGCACCTGTCTGCAAATTAATACCTGTTTTCCCAAGAATATTCCCTTCACAATGACTCGTTGTCCCTAAGGTAACGGCACCTGCTGCAACCCAATAAATATTCTTTGCTTGTGCACCACCGCTTAAGGTAATTTTCACTGCAGAACTCATAATAAGTGTACCTGCAACCTGAAATATCCAGACATCGTTAGGCCCGCCCGAAATTGTAACATCTGTTGGGATGATAAGCGAACTCAACCAGTTATAAAGCCCCGGTGTAAGCGTTTTACCGCCAATATCTCCGGCGCCCAATTCACTATAATCAGGATTGATACGACCGGCAGCGTCATTGTATGCGGTTAGCATATCACTTACGGCTGTAGTTAGCATACTTGCATTAGTAATTGTGCATGGAAGTGGGCCTGCAGCATCTACTGAGTATATTGTCCCTACTACTTCTGTACAAGTTAAAAGAATAGCTGCTCCAGTAATTGGACTACTTCCAACATCACCAGTAATAGCCGATTTGTAGACATCGGTAATTCCTGTTTCAGATAGAATCTCAAAATTGCCTGCAACCCCAAGATTTACACCTTTCAGTTGCCCCTGAAGTTGTCCAACAGTATCAGACATTGCTACTGAATGTATTGTGGAAGTTAAAGCATCTGACTTTACTGCTGAAGGTACATTGGTTACATCATCTTTTTGACAGCTTGACATTAATCCGACCAAAAGTATTGCACTGATGGCTAAAAAATTTTTCGTTTTCATTGTTGTATTTTTTAAATTTATGAATGATTATTACTACGACAAAGATGATGACCAAAATGGGAGTTTTTGTTATGAAATTATTTTAATAAGTTATGAAATTCACTGGTGTATTTTTTTCTGGCGATATTGTTTTTCTCATTTAATTCCCAATTTCTTCAATCGGGTTTCTCCTTTTGTCTTTCAATTGTTTAAAATGAGAAGGAGAAAATCCTGTAATGCTTTTAAATTGATTAGATAAATATGCAACACTACTGTAATTCATCTTCCGTGCAATTTCCGTAATGTTTAATTCATCATATTTGATCAACTCTTTTATCCGTTCAATTTTATGAGAGATGATAAAATGTTCAATAGTAGTTCCTTGTACTTCTGAAAATAGATTTGACAGATAAGTATAATCAAGGTTTAATTTTTCACTTAAAAAAACAGAAAAGTTTACTTTAACCGTTTCATCTGAATGATGGACCATTTGAATAACTGAACTTTTAATTTTTTCAATCAATACAGCTCTCTTGTCGTCCATTAATTCAAGCCCTAACCTGAGTAGAGCAATTTTCAGTTGCTTTTTCTGCTTTACAGAAATGTCTTCCATAATCTCAACTTCGCCTAAATCAACAACGATGAAATGCAGTCCAAGTTTTTTCAACTCTTCTTTCACTGCTATTTTACAGCGGGTGCTCACCATGTATTTGATATATATTTTCAACCGGGAATAATTGTTTTTTCGCACCCGGCAATTAAAATAATCAACACAATTACAAGGGTTGTTAATGGTTTATTCGTTTTCAATAGTGAATGAATTTTAAAAACAGAACAAAGGTGAGCATCTTTAAACATATATGTGTTACAAAACTTACGAAATGAATTACATCATTCACACATTTTTGAGGTTTTGTTGAAGTGGATAGGTTTGAGCAACAAAATAAAGATTTAAAGATTCGCCTGATAGCATTTTTACATAAAAACGGTAAATTGAACATGAGGTTTTGTATATTTACTAGGTATTTACTTTCTAGTTACTTTTATATGTATAGATATAAACTATAAGAATTTATTCCCAGCCTTCGCAAACCAACAAACATCACCTGCAAAACACTAGATATACCAAAAAAACAAATGACAGATGAACCAACATATGAAGAATTAAAAAATCAGATAGCTGAACTCAAAAAGCAAAATGAAATTATTCGATTGAATTATTCCTTTCAAAACGAAGAAAAAGGAAAACGAGCCGCAGAATTAAAAATCGCTAATACAGAACTTGTTTTTCAAGATGAAGAAAAAGAAAAGCGGGCCGCAGAGTTAAGCATTGCTAACAAAGAACTTGTCTTTCAAGACGAGGAGAAGGAAAAACGAGCCGCAGAATTAAGTATTGCAAACAAAGAATTAGTTTTTCAGAATGAAGAGAAAGAGAAA